>Ga0209517_10000325_pt1 | contig 84803 bp, 69 predicted proteins | sample PeaSoiMetSII2010_FD_187695 | JGI IMG/M metagenome (GOLD analysis project Ga0209517, IMG submission 187695) | Peat soil microbial communities from Weissenstadt, Germany - SII-2010 (SPAdes) (version 2) | ecosystem: Environmental > Terrestrial > Soil > Wetlands > Peat | place: Germany...
TCCAACGGGACCATATGTCGGTCTTCTGCGCCGCAGAAAGCCCCGCCCGATTCACTTGAGTCATAAACACCACCTTTAGAGAGAAGATTTACCTTAGATGGTGTTGCATCGACCTATTGAGACCACCCCGTTTATCGGGCCCTAGCACGCATCAGTGATAGTGGATGACCCGGATTAATCAGAAGCTAGACCGACGCTGCCAGGTCCATTTGCGGGTGATGTTGTACGAATTTCCGTATCCAAAACCTTGACTCACGCGTCCAACATTTTGAGAGTCGAAAGAGTATGATCGGCAAGCGACTAATCTTGATTCTGGCGGCAGGTGCTTTGCTACTGTTGCCATTTGCGGATTGCATGTCTGCGATGGCACAGGACCAGCAGACCATGAAATGCTGCGCTGCGATGCATTGCATGCCATCGAAGCAGAGCCAAGATTGCTGTAAGGCGACGGTTTCGGCGCAAACATCGGACTTGCTGCCGGGGAAGTATGTCTCGCTGCACGGGCCAAATGTCGCGACCATTACGTATCCGCGACTGCTTGAAATCGTTCACTCGAATCAAATACCGCCTGTAGTCGTTAACGCTCCGCAGCATTCGCCGCCCGAACTCTACGCACTTCACTCTTCTCTCCTGATCTAGACCTTCCTATCGGTGTGCATTAAGCACGCCGCTTTCCCATTTGTGTCCCTAAATTGTGTGCTGTGCAGGGATTGACCCTGCAAGCGCAGTTCACGAATCTCAACCGCCGGAATTCTTACGCCTTCTCAGGAGGCAACAAAATGTCAGCGCTGCGAAGCGAAAGACCACAACGCGAGTTATTCCTATGGCGCTATCTCTTTCTTGGGTTACTGCTCGGATTTGTTGCGTACGCTACCGTGGCCTTCGGCCAGGAGCCAACCATGGGGCCGGTCGGAGGTGGACCGTCCTCGCAAGAGCGTGTGCATTCTGGAGCAGTCTCCTCACTGTCGGACTTGTTGACCGAAGCGGAGCAGAACAATCCAGAGATTCAGGCAGCGCGACAAGGTTGGCAGGCTGCCAAACAGGTTCCTTCGCAGGTCTCTACGCTGCCCGATCCGCAATTTACGTTGCAGCAAGTCAACGTCGGTAGCCCAAGACCCTTTGCCGGGTATACAAACAGCGATTTCGCCTACATCGGTGTCGGCGTCTCTCAAGACATTCCATATCCAGGCAAACTGCGACTAAAAGGCGAGATGGCAAAACGAGATGCGGATGTGACGCAGCAGCAATACGAGTCCGTGCGCCGCTCCGTCCTCGCCGGGGTCAAGTCCGTCTACTTCCAGCTTGCCTATCTTTCCAAGACCCTAGGAATCCTTGAGAGCGATGGACAACTGCTCCAGCAGGTCGAGAAGGCCGCCGACGCACGCTATCGCTCGGGAATGGGAAATCAACAGGACCTGCTCCAGGCACAGCTTCAACAAACCAAACTGCTCCGTGAAATCACCATGCACCATCTCGACGTGGCGAAGGCAGAGGCGCAGATCAAACAACTGCTGAATCGTCCGCAGTCTTCGCCGGATATAGAACCTTCTGACTTGCCCGAAACGCCGCTGCCATACACGTTTGATGAACTCCTCTCCTCCGCGAAGGCTGATAACCCGGAGATTTCTGGCGCGCATAAAATCGTCGAGAAGCAGAACCTGCAAGTCGATCTTGCGCACAAGGATTTCTACCCGGACTTTAACCTTCAATACGCGTGGCAGCGCACCGACCCCACTCAATACCGCGCCTATTACATGCTCAGCGTTGGAATTCAGGTGCCTATCTATCGGAGCCGGAAACAGCGCCCAGAATTGGCCCAAGCGGAAGCAGAGCTCAGTCGCGCGCGCAGCGAAGCAGAGTCGCAAACACAGCAAGTCGCGTTTGAACTTCGAAGCGAATTCGACACAGCGGAGAAGTCCACCGAGGTTCTGAAGATTTACCGTGAAGGATTGCTCCCGCAGGCTCGCGCCGAATTCGAAGCGGGCGTAGCTGCCTACCAAAACAACCGCCAAGACTTTCAAACACTGTTGAGTTCGTTTCTCGATGTCCTCCAGCTAGACGAGGAGTATTGGCAAAGCGTCGCTGAACGCGAGACGGCATTGGCGCGGCTCGAACAGCTCACCGGGCTGTCATTGCGCGAGGAAGGGGCGAAGAGATGAAAACCTATCGGACAGGATTTTTACTGGCGCTGATTGGAAACCTCATGCTCGTCGCGATCCTGGCAGGACTCTGGTGGCGTTATCGGGGCCTAAAGCCAGGTACAGACGCGAAGCTGCAAGATGTGGCGGCTTCGAACGCGCAGGACTCGACGGTAAGTCCGACACCTACAGCACCTGCCATGCCAGAGACGCCATTGGTTCCAGTGCAAATCTCTCCACAACGCTTGCAGAGTATCGGGGTGAAGACCGGCGAGGTCGAGCGGAAGCTGGTGGAGGATGAGATTCGTGCCACGGGCAACATTGCAGTGGATGAAACGCGACTCGCGTATGTTCAAGTGCGTTTCTCGGGCTATATTCAGAAAGTCTTCGCCGACGCGACTTACCAATATATCCGCAAAGGACAGCCCCTACTCACAATCTACAGCCCCGACCTAGTCGCAACCGAACGCGAGTACTTGGTGGCAAAGCAGAATCAGAAGGAGGTAGCTCAGAGCACGATTCCAGGTGTTGCTTCCAGCGCTGCATCGCTGCTCGAAGCAGCCACCGAACGGCTCAAGCAGTGGGGCGTGCCGCAAGGCGAAATCACGAGACTAGAATCCACCGGGCAGGTGCAGCATGAATTGGAAATTGATTCGCCGGTTTCCGGTTACATCACCGAACGGAATGCTCTACCGAGCGTTGCCGTCCAGCCGGAGATGCGCTTGTACACGATTGCTGATCTCTCCACGGTTTGGGTTCAGGCGCAAGTCTTTCAGGACGACCTTGGACGAATCAAAGCCGGTAATGCGGCGACGCTTACGGTCAATACGTTTCCGGGCCGAAGTTTCAGGGGCCGTGTGGACTTCATCTACCCGCAAGTGGACATGGACACGCGAACAGCCAAGGTGCGCATCGTCTTCTCCAATCCTGCACTTCAGCTCAAACCCGGCATGTTTGTGAACGTCGCCCTGAAGGTGCCGATGGGCAGCCAATTGGTCATTCCCGCGACCGGTGTCCTGCAATCCGGCGAGCGCGAGATTGCGTTTGTGCAACGTAGTGACGGCTACATCGAACCACGCGAAGTGCAGCTGGGCTCGCGCGTGGGAGACGATTTTGTCGTGTTGAAGGGATTGAGCGTGGGTGAGCAAATTATCACGTCCGCAAACTTCTTGATCGACTCCGAAAGCCAGCTCCAAGCCGCGATGGGCTCATTCGTCCCGCCGCCTCCCGGTGCAGGCGCAGCAGCGGCGATGAATGCTCCTCAAGCGAAGGCCGAACTAAGCTCAGACCCCACTCCTCCCCACACAGGTGGCAATGTCTTCCGCGTGAAACTCACAGACGCGAGTGGCTCAACTGTTTCAGGGGCAGATGTCAGCGTCACATTTTTCATGCCAGCCATGCCGGCCATGGGCATGGCAGCCATACGCACCTCTGTCGCCCTCAGCGACAAAGGGAACGGACTCTATGAGGGTTCGGCCCAACTTGAAAGTGGCGGAACCTGGCAGGTGACGATCCTCGCGAAGAAGAGCGGGCAGATCGTAGCCAGGAAAGAGCTGAACGTCAATGCCACAGGAGGAATGTAACGTGATCTCCCGATGGATTGATTGGTGCGCTCGAAATCGCTTCCTCGTCTTTGCGGGGACGTTGCTTCTTGTGCTGGCAGGAATCTGGGCTCTGCGTCAGATTCCGCTCGATGCACTGCCCGACATTTCCGATGTCGAGGTGATTGTTCACACATCTTGGGCCGGTGAGCCTCCCAGCATCATCGAGGATCAAGTTACCTACCCGATTGTCACGACTCTGCTCGCGGCTCCACATGTCAAGGCCGTTCGGGCACAGACGATGTTGGGTGATTCGTACGTGTACGTGGTTTTTGAGGACAGTACGGATCTGTATTGGGCGCGCTCGCGCGTTTTGGAATACATGCAGCAGATCACCGGCCGTCTGCCGCAGGGCGTGCAGCCCGTGATTGGACCCGACGCGACCGGAGCAGGATGGGTTTATGAATACGCTCTCGTAGATCACAGCCATCAACATAGCTTGGCAGACCTGCGCAGCCTTCAAGACTGGTATTTGCGTTACCAGCTCGAAACAGTTCCTGGCGTCGCAGAAGTAGCCACCATCGGCGGATTCGTTCGCGAGTACCAGGTCAATCTCGATCCCGAAAAACTTCGCGCTTACGGTATTCCGCTTTCGACTGTCATCGAGAAAGTTCGAGGCAGCACGAACGAAGTCGGCGGACGCCTACTTGAAATGGGCGGGGCCGAATACATGATTCGCGGCCTCGGCTATCTGCGGTCGTTGAGCGATCTGGAGACCGTTCCTGTTGCAACCAAGAATGGCACGCCTGTGTTGGTCCGCGACTTGGGAACAGTCTCATTCGGGCCGGACATCCGCGAAGGAGTTGCAGAATGGCAGGGCGAGGGAGAAACCGTTGGCGGGATCGTCGTAATGCGCGACGGCATGAACGCGCTCAATGTCATCAATGGCATCAAGCAGAAGCTGGCGGATATCAAACCTTCGCTGCCAGCAGGCGTGGAAGTGGTTGCCGGCTACGACCGCTCGGGATTGATTCGGACATCCATCGAAACATTGCAACGCGATTTGCTGGAAGAGACGATCATCGTGAGTCTGGTGATTGTAGTATTCCTCTTTCACTTCCGTTCGGCCTTGATACCAATTCTAACGCTGCCCATCGCAGTGGTCGCCTCGTTTATCCCTATGTACTACCTGCACGTCAGCTCGAACATCATGTCGCTCGGAGGATTAGCGCTCGCGATTGGAGTTCTTGTGGACGCCGCCATTGTCATGGTCGAGAACGGCTACCGGCATCTCTCCGAGCATCAATCGATGCCGGTTCCATCGGCTCTCGATGACGTTTCCAATGGCCCTGTGGCGAGCTCGCTTTTCGAGAAACCTGCCCCAACGCAAATGACAATTCCCGAAAGCGAGAGACGCCGGATACTTCTCGACTCGACCAAGCAGGTTGGTCCTGCCATTTTCTTTTCACTTGTGATTATCGTGGTTTCGTTCCTGCCCGTTTTTCTGCTGGAAGCGCAGGAAGGAAGGATGTTTCGACCACTTGCGTGGACGAAGACGCTGGCGGTCGGTTTTTCCTCGGTTCTGGCGATTACTCTTGTGCCGGTGCTGATGGTTCTATTCATCCGTGGGCGGCTGACGCCTGAATCGCGGAACCCGATTTCGAGGGTCACCCAAGCCATCTATTTGCCGGTTCTGCGATTGTGCCTTCGTTTTCGAAAAACTACGTTGCTGCTCAATTTGCTGTTTTTGGCAGTCACATTGCCCATCGCGTTTCACATCGGGAGTCAGTTCATGCCGCCTCTCTTTGAAGGCTCTTCCCTTTACATGCCCACGGCTCTGCCCGGAATCTCCATCACTCAAGCGTCGCAGTTGCTCCAGGAGCAAGACAAGATCATCCGAACCTTTCCAGAGGTTGAGACCGTGTTCGGCTCGGTCGGCCGATCTGACAGCGCAACGGACAACGCTCCCCTCGACATGTATGACACGACCATCATGCTCAAGCCGCGCAATCGCTGGCGGCCCGGATTGACTTACGAAAAGCTCGTTCAAGAAATGGACGCGAAGCTGCAATTTCCCGGCCTGTCGAACACCTGGACGATGCCCGTTGAAAACCGTCTCGACATGGAATTGACGGGAATCAAGACCCCTCTCGGCTTGAAGATTCAGGGGCCAAACTTGGAAGGCGTCCAGCAGGTTGGGGCGCAAGTACAACAAATCCTGTCGGCGATTCCTGAGATGCGATCCATCTTTGCCGAACGCGTATCGCAAGGCTTCTACCTCAACATCGAAGTGAACCGAGCTGAGGCGGCTCGCTACGGACTCACGATCGCCGATGTCCAGCAGGCCGTCACGTCGGGAATGGGCGGCGACGTAATTGCTGAAAACGTCGAGGGCCGCGAGCGGTATCCGGTGAATGTCCGCTATGGCCGTGACTTTCGCGATAATGTCGAGCAGTTGCAGAGCGTCCTGATCGGCACACCTACTGGCGCGCAGATTCCCATATCCGAAGTCGCGAAGCTCTCGTTCTCTCGGGGGCCTTCCATGGTGCGCGATGAAGACGGCGCCCTGACCGGCTACGTCTATATCGACCTGAACACAAGCGATTACGGCGGATTCGTCACGAAGGCCAGCAGCCTCCTCAAACAGAAACTCACCTTGCCGCCCGGCTTTACCTACAAATGGTCCGGCGAGTATGAATTTGAGTTGCGAGCAAAGCAGCGGCTGGAACTGATCTTGCCGGTCGTGCTCTTCCTGATCTTCTTGCTTCTCTACATGGTCTTTCACTCGGTTATCGAGGCTGCTGTTCTCATTTTCCCCACGATTTACGCATTGACCGGTGGCCTGATTCTTCAGCGGTTGCTTGGCTACAACTTCAGCGTCGCCGTGTGGGTCGGTTACATCGCACTGTTTGGCATCGCCGTCGAAACAGGCGTGGTCATGGTGGTGTATCTCCACGAAGCCTTGAACCAACGCCTCAAATTGGGTGCTCCGCTGCTGAAAAAAGACATCGAAGAAGCGGTAATCGAAGGTGCAGTGCAGCGCCTTCGCCCGAAATTGATGACCGTCTGCGTGGTTCTCGCCAGCTTGGTCCCCATTTTGTGGGAGACCGGCGTCGGCTCGGATGTGATGAAGCCGATTGCTGCTCCTATCGTCGGCGGGATGATCACCTCCACGATTCACGTCCTCATTCTCGTGCCGGTTTTCTTCGCGCTGGTGAAGGAGCGGGCACTTCGTCGCGGAACGCTGAGTAGTTCGGGATAGTTCGCGGCCAAGAGCTACAACGCCTGTATTGCGGCCCACTCGGAACCGAATTAAATTCGCTGTCACCGGCCACCCCACCGAGTTCAAGTGGACGTATAGTCAGATTACCGGACGAGCGGTCCCTCGACATCCGGGTCCAGAAACGGGGTCTAGGACGTGGCGGCTCGTACGCTCGGCCGTAAACTGACCCACTACCCGATTTCGGCGTCTCTTGCGCTGGCTCGGCGTCATCGAGTAAAACTCCTAAAGCATGAAGGCGGAGATCATCGCCGTTGGTTCGGAACTCCTGACGCCCTACCGGCTGGACACGAACTCGCTGTTCCTCACGTCCGAGCTGAACGAGGTCGGAGTGCGCGTGGTTCACAAGGCGGTGGTGGGCGATGCGCCGGACGAGATGCGGTCGTCCTTCCAGCACGCGATGGATCGCGCGGACGTGATCGTCTCATCGGGCGGCCTCGGCCCGACCGACGATGACCGCACGCGGCAGACCGTCGCGGACCTCCTCGGGCGCAAGGTCTACACCGACGAACCCACCCTGCGAAAAATCCAGGAGCGGTTCCGGCGCTTCGGCCGCACCATGCCGGAAATCAACGCGCGGCAGGCGCTGGTAATCGAAGGCGCGACGGTGCTCCCGAATCCGCGCGGCACCGCGCCCGGCCAGTGGATCGAGGCGCAGGGGCGAATCGTGGTCCTGCTTCCTGGCGTGCCGCAGGAGTTGCGCGCGCTGATGGAAACCGAGGTGAAGCCGCGTCTCGCGAGGCTGGGAATCAAGGAGCGCCGCTGGACGCGCGATCTGCGCATAGCGGGGCTTTTTGAATCCGAGGTCGAGCAGCGCGTTTCGCCGCTCTACGCGGCGTATCCCGACACGGACACCACAATCCTTGCGACCGCGGGAGGCATCCAGCTTCATCCGAGCATATGGTCGGAGGACGCTGCGCACGCGCAGGCGCGGCTCGACGAGCTTGTGGGGCGGATGGCGCTGGCGCTCGGCGAGAATTTGTATTCGACGCACGGCGAGGCGATCGAGGAAATTGTGGCGCGGCTGCTGATGGAAAACCGCGCGACGATTGCCGTCGCCGAAAGCTGCACGGGCGGTCTACTTGCCGAGCGGTTGACGAGCATCGCCGGAAGCTCGGCGTATTTCGTGGGCGGCGTCGTCTGCTACAGCAACGAGCTGAAGACGAGCCTCGTGGGCGTGCCGGCGGAGATGATCGAGGCCAAGGGCGCCGTCAGCTCGGAAGTGGCGCTCGCGCTCGCGGACGGAATTCGCAAGCGCACGGGCGCGACGATGGGGGTGGGCATCACGGGAATTGCCGGGCCAAGCGGCGGAACGCCGGAAAAGCCGGTCGGATTGGTGCATATCGGCGTCGCGGACGAGCGCGGGCCGCGCGAGAAGAGTTTTCGCTTTCCCGGCGACCGCGAGCGCATTCGTTTTTTCGCGACGCAGAACGCGCTCGATTCCGTGCGGCGGCATTTCATGTATCCCGCGCACGGCCAGGCATAGGCGATGAGACTGTTCGTCGCGCTCGATCTGCCGGAAGATGTGCGAGCAGCGCTTGGCGGGTTGATTGCAACGCTCAAGCCGCTGTGCAAGAGCGCGCGCTGGGCGCGCCCGGAGACGATGCACCTGACGCTGAAATTCATCGGTCACGCGATCGACCGGCCGGAGAACGAGAAGTTCGGCCAGCTTCGCGCGGCCCTGGCGGGCGTGCGGTCTGACGCGCCCGTCGACATGCACTTTCGCGGCGTGGGATTTTTCCCGAACGGGCGAAGGCCGCGAGTCGTATGGTGCGGAGTCGAGGCGTCGCCGAATCTGGCTCCGCTGGCCGCGGAGATCGAGAAGGCGGCCGAGCAAATCGGAATCCCGCGCGAGGAACGGGCGTTTGTGCCGCACCTCACGCTGGCGCGCTTCAAGGCGCCGGAAGGCGTCGAGACGCTCGTCCGAGCCACGAACGAATTCTCCTCACGAGATTTCGGGGCCGCGCGCGCGACCGAATTTCATCTCTACGAAAGCATGACGAAACCATCCGGCTCGGAACATCGGAAGATCGAGACGTACTCGTTTGTGAAGGCGGCCGCGTGATTCCATTCTGGCTGATTCCGGTCGGCGCGTATCTGCTGGGATCGATTCCATTTGGGCTGTTGGTGGTGAAAGCGAGCGCTGGGCGCGACATCCGTGCGGTCGGCAGCGGCAATATCGGCGCCGCGAACGTGGCGCGCAACGCCGGGCTGGCGGCCGGCGCGCTAACGCTGCTGCTCGACGCCGGAAAAGGCTACGCCGCCGTCTGGCTCGCGGGACACTGGAGCGGCGGTAATTTGCGCTGGATGATGGCTGCGGCGGTGGCGGCTGTGGTCGGGCACGTGTTTCCGGTGTGGCTCGGATTCAAGGGCGGCAAAGGAGTGGCGACCGGCTTGGGAGTCTTTCTGCCGATTTGCCCGTTGGCGGTGGCGGCCGCAGCGGGCTTCTGGATTCTGGTTGTGCTGTTCTGGCGATACTCGTCGCTGGGATCGATCGTTGCGGCAGCGGCTCTGCCGGTTCTAGTGTATCTGTTCTACGCGCCGCCGCACGCGCCGCCGGAGTACGTCCTTCTCGGCACCGTTTTCATCTCGCTGGTCATTCTCGCCAAGCACCGCGGGAACATGGAGCGGCTGATTGCTGGCAAGGAAAGCCGCCTCGGCTCGCGGGAGCAATAAATTGGGGCCGGCCGCGCTGTGCCTAAGTGGTGCAAGCGGTGTGGCTTATACGGCACCTCTAGTACGATAGTCCCGTTGTGCCTCCCCTTCGCCTTCGATAGCATTTTCGAGCGGGATTCAAATGCCCATCGAAGCCCTCAAGCGATTTACGACGCGACGACTGCGCATACTCTGGATCGTGCTGGGAGCACTGCTGCTCGTCAGCGTGACGCCCCTCTGGCTGTACCATCGCCAGGCGCTGCGCCTGAGCGAGGAAAAGCTCCAAGATACCGAGCGCGTCCAGCAAAGCGAAATCACCCGTTCGCTCGCCAACGAAACGCTGCAATTCGAACAGGGAGTGCGCCAGCAGCTCCTGAGCCAGCGGCAGGTGCTCGCCCTCACGGGCTGGATACAAAACGTTGACGATCCCTCGCACGGGCCGCAGCTTTCGCGGCTGCTGCAAGACTTCGTGGAAAACAACCCGAATATCCTCTACATCTCCGCCGTGGATCGCCAGGCCAAGGGGCAATCGGCCGGCAGCTTCAGCGCGGACCGCGATCCGTTCGTGGAAGCGGGGCTGAAACGCGCGTTCACGTCGAGCATTCAAGGATTCGATTCGATCAGCGAGCCATTCGCCCTGGGGCAGGATAACCGCCCGGCGCTGGTGATGTCCGTGCCGCTGCTTACGGATGGCCAGTTTGCGGGAATGATCGCGGCGGTCGTGTCGCTCGACCGGCTGCAAGCGCGGCTGCGGGATGCGAGCGTCCGCGACCGCACCGTGTACATCGTGGACGGCCACGGGCAAATCGTCGCATATCCGGACACTCGCGAGTTCGTGCCGGGGAGAGATATCACGTCGATCTCGCCTCTCGCAAAACAGGTTACGGAATTGCCGCAGGAGCTGCGCGCGACGCAAACGTCGAACTTCCTGATGCCCGGCCCAGACAAGCGGCACGGCGTCGAAATGATCGGCACCTACAGCACGATTCCCGAGCTTCGCTGGGCCGTGATCGCGCAGCGCAGCCTGGATGACGCGCGCATCGACGCGGGCGTGAAGGAGCTCACGTCGGAGGCCCTGCAGTTCGTAATGGGCGTCACGCTCGTGGCGCTGCTTCTCGGATATTTCTTCGCCGTCGGAATCACGCGGCCCATCCGCGGCCTGGTGGAATCGACGCGCGCCATCAGCCGCGCCGAATTCCACGAGCGCGCGCAGGTGCGCGGCGCAGCCGAGATCGGCGAGCTGGCCGAGACCTTCAATAACATGGCGAACGACATCGAGGAGTACGTCGATCGCTTGAAGGACGCCGCGACCGAGAACCGCGAGCTGTTCATGGGCTCGATCCGCATGCTCGCGGCCGCGATCGACGAAAAGGACCCGTACACGCGCGGCCACTCCGGGCGCGTGGCGAAATACTCGATGATCCTGGGCGATGGCCTGGGCATGAACGCCGAGGACCTCGACCGGCTGCGCATTTCGGCGTTGCTGCACGACGTCGGCAAGATCGGCGTGGACGACCGCGTGCTGAAAAAGCCCGGCAAGCTCACCGATGAGGAATTCGAACTGATGAAGCAGCACACGGTGAAGGGTGCAAACATCATGCGTCCCGTCGCGCAATTGAAGGACATGCTGCCCGGAATCGAACTTCACCACGAACGCATGGACGGCGGCGGGTATCCCTATGGCTTGCACGGCGACCAAATTCCGCTGATGGCGCGCATCATCGCCGTGGCCGACACGCTCGACGCCATCACCACGAATCGCCCGTATCAATCGGCGATGGACCTCGACTATGCGCTCGACCGCATTCGGTCGCTCTCCGTCACGCGTTTCGATCCGGAGGTAGTCGCCGCGCTCGAAACGGCCGTAACGGCCGGGCGCTTGCGTCTCTCCGCCACGCTCGTCGAAGTCTGACGATCCGGCAAGGATCGTCAGTCCCGAGCGAAGCCGAGGGACCGACTCCTCCGCCCAGCCGCCGCTGCTAGCCGAGCGCTGGAAGTTCCCCTCTTAGCATGTAGCCGCTCGTGCCCATTTTCATCATCTGCGCTGCGAGATTCAGAATGCGTGCGGCCGCGTCTTTCGGGCTGAGGCCGCGCGCGTGAATATTAGAGACAAGATTGCGATTGGCGTCCGAATGCTCTGCGCGCGGGCGATACGCCATGTACGCGGACAGGCTCTCCGCCGTTGCCAAGCCCGGCCGCTCTCCGATGAGCAGCACCGCGACGCGCGGATTTAGCAGTTCGCCGATTTCGTTGAGGATACCCACACGGCAATGGTGGATCACGAACGTCTGGCCGACCGCCCATCCGCGTGCCTTGGCGCCCTCGTGGAGCAGAGGCAGTAGCGCAGGAACTTGCGCCGCAACCCCCGGGACGGACAGCCCGTCGCCGATCGCGAGTTGAAGATCGCTCTCGCGCGGGCAGCGCTTTTGTATTTCGGCTCTGGACGCAGCATCAAAATGCCGGCCGAGATCAGGGCGCAGCAGGTATTCGTCTTTTCGGCCGGCGTTCGTTCGGACTTCGAACAGCCTCCATCGCTCGACGAAGGCCGCGCCAAATGCTGTTTCCGGGTCGAGCTCCGCGCGGACCGCGTCTCGCGCGGCGGCATGGGCCTCGCGCAAATCCAGCTGGGTGCCCGTGCGATACGCGGCTCCCGCGCGGCCAACGAGCAAGCGCGCAGGCGTCCGCGCGCGAATCTTGCGCACGATTTCCGGCAAGTCGCCTGGAGCCAGCGTCGAATTCGGATCCTCTGCCGTCAAACCATCTCTCCCGAACCATTCCGAAAAAGTCTTTCGTAGGGGCACAGCATGCTGTGCCTGGCAAGAATACTTGGCAACATCGCGCCATCCGGCGACGCGTCGCGTTTTGTTTTGGTTCAATCTGGCGCCGCGGCCTGCCCGCCGAGGCGTGCCTTCATCGCGACAGTTCTGAATCTCAGCAATCTGCCAGCGACGATTCCAAGCCAGCCATCAATTTCCGCCGTGCGGGCGCGTCCAACATTGCCGGCTCAGCGTCGCGATAAATTCCCGCCCCCTCGAGCCACGCGAGAAATTCCGGAGCAGGCCGCAGTTTGAAAAGCCGCCGTACTGCGAGAGCATCGTGATAGCTCGTGGATTGGTAGTTCAGCATCACGTCGTCGGAGCACGGCACGCCCATGAAATAATTGCAGCCCGCCGCACCGAGAAGCAGCAGGAGATTGTCGGCGGAATTCTGATCGGCCGCCGCATGATTCGTGTAGCAGACGTCGCAGCCCATCGGCAATCCCAGCAGCTTGCCCATGAAGTGATCTTCGAGGCCGGCGCGAATGATCTGGCGCTCGTCGTATAGATATTCCGGGCCAATGAAGCCGACCACGCTGTTCACAATGAAAGGATCAAACGCCCGGGCAACGCCATACGCGCGCGCTTCGAGCGTCAGTTGATCGACGCCGTGATGCGCTTCGGCCGAGAGCGCGCTTCCCTGCCCCGTTTCGAAATACATCGCCTGCGAGCCTTTCCACGCCACATCGCGCCCGGCGTGGTGCGCCAGAACTCGCTCGCGTCCCTCGCGCAGCGTCGCGAGCGAAATGCCGAAGCTCCGATTCGCCGCTTCGGTGCCGGCAATCGACTGAAAAAGAAGATCGACGGGCGCCCCGCGATCCATCGCCGCAAGCTGCGCGCTGATGTGCGCGAGGCAGCAAGCTTGCGTCGGCACCTTGTACGTTTCAATGAGGCGATCCAGCGCGTGAAGGATCGAGCCGACCGTCTCGACGGAATCCGACGCGGGATTCACGCCGATGACCGCGTCTCCGCATCCATAGAGCAGTCCCTCGAACGCTGCGAGCAGAATCCCGCCCACGTCATCAACCGGATGGTTCGGCTGCACGCGAATGCCAAGCACTCCGCGCTCGCCCATCGTGTTCCGGCATCGCGTAACGTTGCGAATTTTCGCGGCCACGAGAACCAGATCCTTGTTGCTCATGATCTTCGCCAGCGCCGCGGCGATCTCGGGAATGATCGCGCGCTGGATCTGCTTCAGTTCCGCTTCGCCGGTCGCGTCGTCGAGGATGTGCTCGCGAAATTCGCCGACGGTCATGCTCTGGATCGGCTGAAAGGCGTCGCGCTCGAACGTGTCAAGAATCTGGCGACTGACTTCGTCGTGGTCAGGATCGACCAGCGGATGCCGGACGATTTCAGAGAGGGGCAAATCGGCGAGTTGGCGCTTTGCGGCCACGCGTTCTCGCTCCGACCGCGCCGCGATGCCCGCCAACTGGTCGCCGGACTTCTCCTCGTTGGCTTTGGCGAACAGCTCGCGGAGATCGGAGAACACAAATCGCTCAGCCATACCGGCTAGATGTTATCAGGTTTAAACGTAGCGCCGGGTTCTTCAGCCCGGCACTACGTGCGCAAATCTGGCTTCCCGGCGCAACGTAGCATCAACGGCGCCCCGAGGGAAGCCGAGCGCGGCGGACCGGACGGAATTGTGGGTCAGATCGGACAGCAAACCGGAATCGCTTCCGAGCGGGCGAGAATTCGTCCAGAACAACCGATTCGATGTGGCCCGAGACTTCCCAGATCCCCGTTTCTAGCCAGCAACGGTCAGTTGTCCGGTTACAGAGCGGCGGGAGCCGTGCGCAAAGGTTTTCGAATATAATGCGCGGGCCATACGATTCGTGTCGCAGTGTCCGGGCGGTGTGCCAGATCCAGGATTCTACAGGCACCGCACTGCTCGGGACGGCCCGCACCGCAGCGCGCCAAAGGAGACGGACACATGAATGCAGTTGATGTTCCCGTACGTGAACCGAAATGGAATCGTTGGCTGGTGTGGGCTGGCTGGGTTGTTTCGCTCTGGCCCGTTTTCGTTGTGGGGATGAGCGCCCACTGGAAGCTGACCCGAAACCCCGGTTATCTCAAAATGTTTGCACAAATCGGCTGGCCGGATAGCGCCCTTACGCTCCTCGCATGCCTGCAGCTGGGCGCCATCATCCTGTTCATCTTTCCGCCCACCGCGGTTCTGGGCGCGGTGCTTCTCACCGGTTATCTCGGCGGAGCCATCGCCTCCTATACCCGCATCGGATACTATTATCCGGTAGTGGTCCCGCTGTCGACCAGCATGATTGCCTGGTTGGGAATCTGGCTGCGGGATGAACGCCTTCGAGCGCTGCTCCCGATCCGGTTCGGACTATTCGAGAAATAACGCCGTCTGCAATCGCTTTCCGTCATCTCGGCGCGCACGCATGTGTGGAGCAAAGACACGCACGCTGCGATATGTGGGCATCCCGGTGTGATAGCCTCTCCAGTGCAGAGCGAATGGAGGGACAGGTGGAAGCTCGTTACACGCGGCTCTACACGGGTGAAGGTGGGATATCGCACTTCGCAGACATCGACGTTGAGTTGAGCGCCAAATACACAGCTCCGCCGCTGAAGCCCACGCAGTCGGCTCCGTTCTTGCCAATTGAGGGCTGTTTCTGGCTTGGAGTGCCAAATGATTGGAACGGTGAGACGCCTCATCCTGCCCCGCGCCGGCAGGTTTTCATAACGGTGCGCGGCGAATATCAAATGACGGCAGGTGATAGCGCGGTCCGGCGATTCCCTGCCGGTAGCGTGCTCGTACTCGAGGACACTACGGGCAGCGGGCACTCGACCAAGATCACCAGTGCGGAAGACGTTCTTCTCTTCTGCGTAGGACTGCCGCCTGAATAAGCCACGTCGCCTACGCTGGCTGTTGGGATTCGTCGCCAGCTAACCGGCTCGCGCCTCATTAACGCGGGAATCGGACAAGTGGAAATCTCGCTGACTCCCTAGGAGTCCGCTTATGGGAAGTTGCAAATTTCAATGGAGCGCGCCGCCGATTTCGAGTGGGCGACAGCATAATCGGGAACAGTTCTCGCCATCGGCTCTGTCTGGCCGAACCGACCCACGACCCGGATGGAATGCCGGTTGCCGACCGGCGGAGTTCGGGCGTATCATCGGCCCGCCTCCGCGCAGTCTTCGCCGCGCATCGACTTGGAATGGCGTTTGGGGCCGTCTCCAGTCGCTGCATTTACCGATAGACTGCTGCACAACTTTCGCGGGCCCAGCGGGTTCTACAATCGGGGTAAAATTCGTTGTGGAGGTCCTTGGGGGAAACTACATGCGGAAAATCCATTTCATTTCATTTGCACTACTTGCAGTCCTAATTCTGGCAATGCCGGCCGCATCGACGGCGCAGATCGGAGTCGGACTGTCGATCAGGGTCGGCCCGCCGGCGCTGCCCGTGTACGACCAACCATTGTGCCCCGGACCCGGCTTCCTCTGGACGCCCGGCTACTGGGCGTACGGCCCTGAGGGCTACTACTGGGTTCCCGGCACTTGGGTTGAAGCGCCTGCCGTGGGCTTGCTGTGGACGCCCGGATATTGGGGTTGGGGCAACGGCTTCTACGTCTGGCACGGCGGCTACTGGGGGCCCCACGTGGGCTTCTATGGCGGCATTAACTACGGCTTCGGGTACGGCGGCGTCGGTTTCTACGGCGGAGAGTGGCGGGGCGGCGTTTTCGCGTATAACACGGCGGTGATGCACGTGGACGCGCGGTACGTGCACAACACCTACGTTGACCGGACCGTGATCCACGAGAACAATTACAACCGCACAAGCTACAACGGCGGGCGCGGCGGGATCACGGCGCAGCCCAGGCCCGAGGAGAGAATGGCGGAGCGCGACCATCACATCGGCGCGACTTCGATGCAAACCCAGCACGAGCACTATGCCAGCACGAATCACGCGTTCCTCGCGTCCGAAAACCATGGCCATCCGACGATCGCCGCCACTTCCCGGGCGGGCGACTTCAATCGGGGCGTGGTCGCGTCCCGAGGGACGAATAATTCCTTCCGTCCGCCGACGAACAACCCGTCCACAACGCACGGCGGAACGAGCACCAACACCGTTCATACGAACAACCCGAACTACAACTATTCGCACAACAATACGAACGCGACACATACGAATACGAACACCAACCAGACGCACGGCGGCAACTCCAATTTCAACCCTCCGCACAACCAGACGAACACGTCTCACGGCGGCGGCAATGCGAACACACATGTGAACCAGCCACACAACGAATCTCACGTGCAACCACACAACGAATCTCACCCGTCGAATCCTCCGAAAAATGAGCACGACAACACGCATCACTAGACTGCACGGGCGGTAACGCGGGCTTCTGGCGGCGAGCGGGATTCTCTAGATTGAGAATCCAGCTTGCGCGTCCAGCGCGCCTGCCGACAAGCCTCCTCCGCCTCTCGCACGTCCTCCGAAGGCCGCGCGTGTGTCCTCTGCTAGAATGGTTCCCGCCGCATTCATGCGACAAAACTCATGATCACACTGTTCGGAAAACCGGAGCCGACGCTTCTCGAGCGCCTGAAAGAATCGGTCGGCAAGACGCGCACGGAGCTTTCGGCGCGCGTCGAGCAACTCCTCACGGGCGACCGGCCCGTCGATCCGGAACTGCTGAAGCAGCTTGAATCGGCGCTGCTCGGCGCGGATATCGGCGTGCGCACGACCAAGGAAGTGCTGGCGGCGCTGCGGCAGCAGGTGAACGAGCACAAAATCGACGAGCCCGCCCAACTGAAACGGGAGTTGAAGCTTCAAATTCTGAAAATCCTCGAAGCGCCCGCGGCGAATTCGGATGGCAAGGTGGTCGCGCCGCCGCGCGTATTGTTCGTCGTGGGGGTGAATGGCACGGGAAAAACCACGACGATCGGCAAGCTCGCGAACCGCTTGAAAAAAGAGGGCGCGAGCGTGGTGCTGTGCGCCGCGGATACGTTTCGCGCCGCCGCGATCGAGCAGCTCGAAGTCTGGGGACGCCGCGCGGGAGTGGATGTCGTGAAGCAGAAATCGGGCGCCGATCCCGCCGCGGTGGTTTTCGACGGCCTCGCGGCCGCGAAGGCTCGTTCGGCGGATGTCGTGATCGTGGACACAGCCGGCCGCCTGCACACGAAATCGAACCTGATGGCCGAGCTTGAAAAGATGAAGCGCACCGCCGCAAAAGTGGTGCCCGGCGCGCCGCACGACGTGCTGCTCGTCCTCGATGCGACCACCGGGCAAAATGGCCTGAACCAGGCGCGCGAGTTTTGGAGCCACGCGGGCGTCACCGGAATCGTGCTGACGAAGCTCGACGGCACGGCCAAGGGCGGCATCGTGGTGGCGATCGCGCGCGAGCTGAATCTGCCGATCCGGTTCGTCGGCACCGGCGAGCAGATCGACGATCTCGTGCCCTTCGACGCACAAACCTATGTCAACTCCCTCTTTGATTAGCCCGATTCCGGATGACGCCTACTGGATGAGCGAGGCCATCGAGCTGGCTCGCAAGGGCATGGCGCTCGCGCATCCGAATCCGCGCGTCGGAGCGGTCGTGGTTCGCGACGGCCTCAAAGTGGGCGAGGGATTTCACGCGTACGACCAGCGCGACCATGCGGAAATTGCCGCGCTCGCGCAGGCCGGTGAAAACGCGCGCGGCGCGACGCTCTACGTGACTCTCGAGCCGTGTTGCACCACGGGCCGCACCGGTCCGTGCACGAAAGCGATCATCTCGGCCGGAGTGAAACGCGTATATGCCGCGACGGAAGACCCGAATCCCGCAGTGGCCGGCCGCGGTCTGCACGAACTCGAGCGCGCGGGGATCGAGGTCCACACGGGCATCCATGCAGAACATGCGCACGAGCTGAACGAAGACTTCGCGAAATGGATTCGCACAGGTCTGCCCTTCGTCACGATGAAGACGGCGCTGACTCTCGACGGTCAAATCTCCTCGCGCGCGGGCAGCGCGACGCGCATTACGAGCAAAGCCTCGCGCGAAGCCGTGCAGCGCTTGCGCCACGAGGCGGACGCGCTGCTCACCGGAATCGGCACCGTCCTCGCTGATAATCCTCTTCTCACCGATCGAACGGGCGAACCGCGCAGGCGAAAACTTCTTCGCGCGGTGCTCGATTCGCGGTTACGCCTGCCGCTCAAATCGAAGCTTGTGAAATCGGCGAAGGGCGACGTCGTCGTGTTCACCACGCAACGCACGGATTTGCCGAAGGCGCGCGCGCTGAGCCAGGCTGGCGTTGAAATCGTGCGCGTGCCTAAGCGGCGCGGGCGCGTGGATTTGAAGGCGGTGCTGCGCGAACTCGGAAGGCTCGAGATGGTGAATCTGCTGATCGAAGGCGGGGCGGAGCTGAATGGCGCCGCGCTCGAGGCTGGGATTGTTGACAAGGTCATTCTCTTTTATGCTCCCAAGATCATGGGGACGGGCGGAGTGCCGATGGCGCGGATTCCTGCCGCCCGATGGTTTTCGAAGGGACCTGCGCTGAAAAACTTTCGTGTGCTTACGTGCGGATCGGATTTCGTTGTCGAAGGATATTTCCACGATGTTTACGGGAATCACCGAGCACGCCGGAAAAATTGACGCGCTCGATCGCCGTGAAGACGGCGGACGGCTGCGCGTGAGCCTCGCGGGCGCGGACGAAATCGCCGCGCAGACGAAGCTCGGCGCCAGCATCGCCGTCAACGGCTGCTGCCTCACCGTGGCCGAATTCGGCGCCGGCTATTTTTCCGCCGACCTTTCAGGCGAGACGTTACGACGGACGTCATTCGGCGAAATGAAGCCGGGCACGGTGGTAAATCTCGAGCGGCCGCTCGCGGCGGGCGCCCGGCTCGGCGGGCATTTCGTGCAGGGGCACGTGGACGGCGTCGGGCGCGTAACCAAGCTCGTGCCCGAGGGAGACAACTGGTGGCTGTCGGTGCGCGTGCCGGAGGACTTGCGGCGCTACGTCGCCGAAAAGGGCTCGATCGCGATCGATGGAATCAGCCTCACGGTGGCGCGCTGGCAAGAAGGCATCGCCGACATCGCGATCATTCCGTTCACCTACACGCACACAAATGTGCGCGCGATGGTCCCGAACGACGCGGTGAATCTCGAAGTCGACATCCTCGCAAAGTACGTCGAAGGCCTGCTCAATGCGCGCAAGGGACCAGCGGCATCGAACCTCACCGTAAGCAAATTGATCGAAGAAGGATTCTGACGGGAACGGCTGCTTTTGGTTGTTGAGCGATGAGCGTACTATTGAATCGGCACGTCCTTGACCTGGATCAATGCGAGCTTGTGCCCGTCCCATCGGTAGGTAAAATCGCGCGCGTCATCCCTGCCTGGCCCCCAAATCGTGTATTCCTCGATGTACGTTCCCTTTTCGATCTTGATTGTGCGCAAACGGAGAGATACAAGATCGGTGTTCAGCCCCCTGAACATCCGTTCCTGGGTGGGCGTCTCCAACGTTAGTTCGATAATCTTGCCGTCAGGCCGCAGCTTGTAAACGGCGGTCAGGTCAGGACCGCTGCTTCCGGCGACGCAGGAAAACGCCATCACGGCGGCCTCGTCCCGTCCATCTCCGTCAAGGTCACCGAAGACCGTATCCGCAAGGTTGATTTCCTGCGTCTCCATCCCCTCGCAGATTTTCTCCATGCTCGCGCCGCCGTGTTCCTTACGGAACTTACTCGCCAAAAGATCTTCAAAATTCGCATCCTGAATGGAGCGGAGTGACGTTGAATTGGGTGCGCCGATCTGCGCCGCCGGAGAACCCGCAGTCAGGCAAGCGGCGCACAATACGGAACCGAAAATACAGAACAGCAGAAGCTTCCAAGAGACTTTCATCGCAGCCTCCAAGGTCCGAGACCCGCTCGGGATCATGCCTTGCTCCCCGCTTCGCGCGCTGCTTTCTCCACGCGATACTCCGCCCAGGTTAGCCAAACGATTGCCACATCGGAAATCGTCAGCAGCAGGAGTGCGATCGAGTGCGTGTGGATGTATCTGTAAGTTTGATATATGCCAAAGGCGCTGAAGACGCCGATCGCCAGCGGATACGCCCACAGGTCATTGAGCCAAAGAGCGACGGCTATCGCCACCTTCACCGTGCCATGCAAGACAAGATAGATCGACGCGAAGAGCGGATCGCTATGCGCGAGCCTTTCCGAGATATGGAGAAAGTGGGCCGCGATGAAGTCGTGCGGATCGCGCGAAAGCTCATGCTGGAACAACGCCTGAAGGGTGGCGCTCATTGCCGGTGGGTTGATGAACCACAGAAGCACTCCTCCGATGGCTTCGAGCAGGCCGTCGACGCCCTTCATCGTGATGCCGGCGCGAAACGTGGCGCGCAAAAGAAATTTGGAGGTCATTGGCGTTCAAGTTAACGGCGTCGATTCAGGATTGCTGCAATTCAACTCACAGGCGTCCGAGCGGCTTCGCGCGCCTTGGCGCGTGCGCCGCGGATATACAAAAATAGGCCGAGCAGAAACGCGCCAAGCGTCCCGGCCGTCAGCTTCGTTTCGAACAGCCAGGGATTCGCAGCCTCGGCCGGCGGAATCAGCGACAGCACGATTCCGCCAACCACCACGGCGAACCCCAGCGTGGCTGCGACCCACACGCCGGCTTTTCCGCCCGGAATCAACGCGGCGTTGGGATTCGCAGTGCGGTCGGGACGATACGCGAGCTTGACGGCCGCAGCGTACATGTAAAGGAACGGGATGAAGTAGAGGATTGTTCCGGCGTCGACGAGAATTTGGTACGCCGTGTTGGCTGACTCATTGATCTGAATCAGCAGCAGGACGACGCACGAAATCCCGGCCTGCACGAGAATCGAAACCCACGGTGTCTTCCACTTGGAATGGATTTTGCCGAAAGCTGCCGGCATGTAGCGATCGATCCCCACCACGAAAGGAATGCGCGCCACGCCCGCCACGGTCGTTCCCACTCCGCCGGCGTTCCCGAACAGCACAAGAAACGCGGCAAGGATTCCGAAGAACGCGATCCCGAGTCTCGTGGACCCGATCGTGAGCGCCTGAAACACTCCGCTCTTCGGGTCCGCGTCGCCCGCGGGCACGATTGCGAGCAGCGCGAACGTGCCCAGAATATATGCGGCCGCGATCAGGACGCCCGAACCGAGGATGGCGCGCGGAAATGTTTTGTGCGGCTCGTGAACTTCCTCGCTCATCGTCGAGCAAAGTTCGAGCGCGGTGAACGCAAATGCGATCTGCGGCCAGAAATTCACGGTGCCCCAGTTCCACGTCGGAAGCATGTTGGACCATGTGAAATGCGTCACGGAGCCGTGCGTGCGCCAAAGATACGCGCCAAGGCCGATGAGCATCAGCAGCGGTATGTACGTGCCGACGCCACCCGCGTTCTGCAGCCACTTCCCAATGTTCAGGCCGACGATATTGAGAAACATCGCGGCGAAAAGCATCACCATCGCGACGATCAATAGAAATGGACGGCTTTGCGCGAGGTGCGCCGTGCCGGCACCTCCGACGTAGGCAGCCATCGCAGCGCTGGCGATCAGTAAGCCCGGAAAGTAGAAGAACGTGTAGACCCAATACGTCCAGCCGGTGACGAAACCATGGAACTCGCCGAAGGCCTCCTTGGACCAAATGTAGAGGCCGCCTTCGTGCGGAAACCGCGTCGAGAGTTCCACGACGATCAGCGCCGTCGGCAGAAAAAAGAGCGTGGCGGCGAGAAACCAGAGGCTGATCGACGACGTGCCGTTGTGCGCGGCGGCGGCGATCCAGCGTGGTCCTAGGACCGCCGCAATATTGAAAAGCAGCACGTCCCAAAAGCCCATCGCGCGGCGAAGCTGTTTTTTCGGATCGGATGCGGTGGCGTCGCTCACACGGTCGCGTCCAGCGCGGGAATCAGCTCGTCCTGAAGCAGGAAGTTGCGGAGATAGGGATCGCCGGAGGCTTCGAACTCAGCCCACGCGCCGAAAAATCGGACGCGCCCCTCATGCAGAAATATCAGCCGGTCGGCGAGTTTTTTCGCAAGATGCGTGTCGTGCGTCACGACGATCGAGGTCTTGTGCAGCGTCTTTTTCAGCCTCACGATCAGGTCGCTGATGTGCGCCGCCATCAGCGGATCGACCATGGTGGTCGGCTCGTCGTAAAGGATCGCGTCGGGATCCTCGGCGAGAGCGCGCGCGATGGCCACGGCGCGCTTCGTTCCGGTGCTCAAATCCGCGGGCAAGCGGTCCGCAAGATCGGAGACTTCCAGCATGGCGAGCAGTTCCTGGACGTGGCGGTCGATTTTTTCCGGGTCTTGCCCGGCGCGGCCGACAAGCGGAAACGCCACGTTTTCCGCCACGGTGAGCGAATCGAAGAGCGCGCCGGATTGGAAGACCATCGTCACGCGGCGGCGAATCTCGGCGAACTGCTTTTCGGTCCAGCCGGTCACGTCCTGCCCGGCGACGATGATGCGGCCCTCGTCCGGCTCCAGAAAGCCTAGCAGCAGCTTCAGCGCGACGGATTTCCCCACGCCGCTGCGGCCCATGATGACGGCCGTCTCACCCTGATCGACGAAAAAGCTGACGCTTTTCAGCACGCTGTTTTCGTCGAAAGATTTCGAGACGTTTTGGAATTCGAGGTAGTGGCCGCTCATTTTCGGATGCCGCTCGATTCGTCGCGGAGTCTCAGCTTGGCTTCCTCGTAATCCTCAGGCGAGTTCATATTCTTGAACAGGAGACCCTCGGAATCAAAGGCTTTCCATTCGGCAGGCTCGATTGTTTCGACGCGCAGACTCGCCAGGCCGTCGGTCACCTTGCGCGTTCCGCGCTCGAGCGCGCTGCGAATGGCCGATTCGGCGCGCTTGTTGTAGATCGCGCAGAGCGGCTCGGCGCCGCGCGTGTTCATGGGCAGCACCGCGTCCGCCGACGATGCCAGCGCCCTCGCGACGAGAAAATCAAGCCACTCCTTCGTCAGATACGGCAGATCGCACGCTACCACAAGATTCCACTCGGCGTTCGACGCGCGCAGCGCCGTGGCAATTCCGCCGAGCGGCCCCGCACCCGGAAAGTCGTCCGCGATCGAACGCAGCCCGAGAGCGCGACTCGCCTCCGTGCCGCCGATCACCACCGGCGCGCCGACAACCGACTCGACAAGCCGCGCCGTGCGAACGATCAGCGCGACGCCGCCGATTTCGAGCAGCGCCTTATCGCGGCCCATGCGCGAGCTTTCGCCGCCCGCGAGGATAAATCCCGCGACTTGTCGAATCGAACTCACCGCCACTTACCAGCTCTTTCGCCACCGCGCCACCAGCCTTCGTAGGGGCACAGCACTTGTGGCGAGCGCAGCCGAACCATGCTGTGCCCGGCGCGTGGCTGGCGTCCGTGCCCACCTCCTCGCACGTTCTCCCTTAAGAAGCGCGCCCCATTCTCACCGCCGGTGTATCTCTCTCCGTAGGGGCACAGCATGCTGTGCCCGGCGCGCGGCTGGCGTCCGTGCCCACCTCCTCGCACGTTCTCCCTTAAGAAGTGCGCCCCATTCTCACCGCCGGTGTATTTCTCTCCGTAGGGGCACAGCATGCTGTGCCCGGCGCGCGGTTTGCAATTTTCCAACCATGAGCTCCGATTCAACCACGAGCGGGTTTTGTAGAGCCCGCCTTTAGGCGGGCATCCCTGATCTTGCTTCACTTCCCTGGCCTCTGAATTCCCAGCTCGCGCAGCTTTTCCTGCAAACTTTGTCGCTGAAGCCCGATTTCCGCCGCCGTCTTCGACACGTTCCAGCGGTGCTCTTCGAGCTTGCGCTTCAAATACGTAATCTCGAACTTGCGTTTCGCCTCGCGAAAATCGGTCTCGCTCAGGAACGAGTTCCCTGCCCCATCACGGGCGGTTGCCACCGCACCTGCATTGGCCCGCACTTCTTCGGGCAAATCGGCGGCGTTGATTTCATCGCCCTTGCACATCACTAGCGCGCGTTCGAGCGCGTTGCGCAGTTCGCGGACGTTGCCCGGCCAGTCGTAGCGCCGCGCAAGTTCCGCGGCCTCGCGACTCAGAAGAGCGCGGTGGCCGTGACGCGCGCCGAGCTGCGCGAGAAACGCATCGGCAAGCAGCGGAAGATCTTCTTTGTGCGCGCGCAGAGCGGGAACTTCGAGCGTGACGACGCGAAGACGATAGTACAAATCCTCACGAAAGCGGCCAGCAGCGATCTCGGCGGCGAGATCGCGGTGCGTCGCGCTGATCACGCGGACGTCCACGTCGATCGATTGCGATCCGCCGAGCCGCTCGATCTTGCGGTTTTCGAGCGCGCGTAGCACCTTCGCCTGCGTCACCGGATTCATATCGCCGATTTCATCGAGAAAAAGCGTGCCGCTGGACGCGAGTTCGAATTTCCCCTTTCGCTGCTGCGCCGCGCCCGTGAATGCGCCACGCTCGTAGCCGAATAATTCTGACTCGATCAAAGTCTCAGGTAGCGCCGCGCAGTTTACGGCAATGAACGCTTTTTCGCCTCGCGGAGACCGCGCGTGAATTTCCTGCGCGAGCAGATCCTTGCCCGTTCCGCTTTCGCCGAGGATCAGTACGGTTGCATCCGTCGGCGCGACGCGCTCCGCCATCTCAAAGACGCGCCGCATGGCCGCCGAACTTCCTAACATGCGGCCGAATTGCCCTTCGGCGACAAGTTCGCGCCGTAGGCGCTCGTTCTCCGCGCCCAACTCGGAAAGGCGCAGAAGATTCGCGACACGCGCGCGTAGTTCCTCGATATCGAAACCCTTCACGATGTAATCCGCCGCGCCGCCGTGCAGCGCCTCCACGGCCGTGCGCGCCGTATCGAGCGCGGAAACGATCAGCACAGGCGTTCCGTCGCCGCCCGCGCGCAGCGAGCGCAGGAATACGAGGCCGTCTTCATCCGGCATGATGAGGTCAAGCAGGATCAGGTCGAAGCGCTGGCTCGCGACGGCCGCACGCGCCGCTGCGGCCGACGCGGCCTCCGAGATTCTGTAACTGCCCTCAAGCGCGCGTCGCATTCCGTAGCGCGCCGCCGGCTCGTCGTCCACAATCAGAATCGTTCGCATGGCCCTCTTAATCGTCACTAGCGCGTGCCCTCCGCGAGCGGCAACGTCACACGAAATCGCGTTCCCTTCCCATCATGCAGCGGGCTTTCGCATGCGAGCGTCCCGCCCATCTCATCCACGCGGCGCGCCACGATCGCAAGGCCGAGGCCGGTGCCCGTGGCCTTAGTCGTAAAGAAAGGCTGAAAAATCTTCGCGCGCAATTCCTGAGAAATTCCGGGGCCGCGGTCTTCCACGCAGATTTCGAGACGGTCGTCCGTGCGCGCGAGGCCGACGTGGACGCGCCCGCCATTCGGCTGCGCTTCGATGGCGTTGAGCACAAGGTTCGAGAGCACCTCGCTGAGCGCCTCCTCGGAAGCGGTCACCGAAACATCCTCCGCAGGAGCGTCGAATTCGAGGATCACGTTGCGGCGCTCGGCGTCGTGGCGAAACAGCGCGGCGGTTTGGCGCGCGAGCGCGACCGCTCCGACGCGCCGCCCGTTCGCGGACGGCTTCGCAAAATTCAGGAGCTGCCGCAATTTCGCGCTCATGCGGTCGATTTCGTCGAGCACGAGCGCGCAATCGTGCCGCACGTCGGCCGGCAGGTCCGGCTTTTCGAGCTGCACTTGCAGCACGGTTTTCATCGAGCTGAGCGGATTGCGGAGATTGTGCGAGACGCTCGCCGCCATCTGTCCGAGCATTGCAAGCCGTTCGCGTTCGGCCAGCTCGCGTTCGAGGCGCAGCTTTTCTTCGATCAGCAGGCAGAGATCGGCCATCGCCGGTAACTGCTCGGCGAGAAATTCGAGCGCAGCGGTCGTCTCACCGGTCAGGTACGAGCCGGTCGAGGCAGCTTCGAGCAAGCCAAAATCCCGGCCGTCTTTCGTTAAGCGCACCCGCGCCACGTGGCCGAGTCCGCCGGGCGCTTCGAGCGGCTTCTGCTTCGGATCGCGCGGAATCGAAAGCCGCACGGCCGCCAGCCCGAATTCTTCGCGGATCACGCGCTCGGCGTGCGCGATCAAGAGCGTGAGATCGCCGTGCCGTGCCTGCTCCTGTAGCTCGAGCGCCAGACTCTGCCAGCGTCCCATGCGTTCGCGCAAAGTGCGATGGAGCGCCGGCCCGATCGCGCGCTCAAGCGGCTCGAAAAGAAAAATCAGAATGAACAGCAGCACGCTCGCCGTCGCCTCCGGAGGAAACACCGGCGCCAGCCAGCCGCTGACGCGATGCACAAGCGCAAGATAGAGCAACGCGAGAAGCGTCGCCGAAAGCGCGTACACCAGATTTCGCTGCGCCCCGTATTCCAGAAAATTGTGCCGCAGCGCATAGTAGACGAGCATCGCGCCCGGAAGTATGCCACCCACAATTGTGGCCGTGGCGAACAGGTCCGCCATCAAAGGCGAGGCGCCCACATGCGCAATGCGGGCGAGTAAAATGGCGAACAGGAAGAATGAAACCGTGAAAAGCCATTTCCCCAGAACTCTCGCACGCGGGCTCGTCTCGCGAACCACCAAGGACAGTTGCAGGATTCCAGCCAAGGCCGCGCAGATCGCATAGTCAACGAGCAGGCTCTGGCCCTCAAAACCGAACAGCGCGCCCCCTAGGCCGGTGCCCGTCCCGCGGGAAATGACGACTAGGCCAACCGCCTGCGCGATCGCCGTCAGGTACGCGAGCCAAACGCACGCCCGTAGCCCCGGCCCGGCCCGTACTCCCTGGAACGTGAGCGCATATTGAACGTGGGTGTGGACGAGCAGCGGCAGCAACAAGAGCGTCCCCAGCTCCGTGAGTAACGTGTAGAGGAGCCGGGTGGCGGCGGGCGGCGATCCGTATTGAATCTGCGCGTTGATTTCGAGCAGGCCGCCGGCATAGATCGCGAACAGCGAGAGGATGAGGAAGAAGAGCAGCCGTTCAAACAGGCGCGGGCGGCGATGCCCCAGAATCAGAGCGATCAAGAACAGGTAGACAAGCGTTCCCGCCGTGAGCGCGATCAGTCGAATATAGAAGAGCCAGGCCACCAAGCGCCTCTTGACTGAGGATTCTAGACCTGCGGGAGAAGCAACTCAATGCCCAAGTGTCGGAAAAACCGGACATTCCCTATTTATCTGATGTAGATAGACTTACATAATCTAAAGGGAGCTGAAATTCAGCCCTTGACCGATAGGTTTTTCCTTGACTGTCCATCCAAGTTTGTTATATTAGCACTCGCCTGCGAGGAGTGCTAATCATTGCCCTTCTCCTGGCTCACTCAGCAAATCACCGGAGGGATCGCACAAATGGCTGTCAACATCACCCCGCTCCACGACCGTGTGCTGGTGCGGCGGCTCGAAGAAAAAGAAAGCGTAAAGGGCGGAATCATCATCCCCGATACGGCTAAGGAAAAGCCGCAAGAAGGGGAAGTGATCGCCGTAGGCGCCGGCAAACTTAACGACAAGGGCGAACGTATCCCGCTGGACGTGAAGGCGGGCGATCGCATCTTGTTCGGCAAATATTCTGGGAACGACATCAAGATCGACGACGAGGAATACATGATCCTGAAAGAAGACGAAATCCTCGCGAAGATCGGCGGCGCGGCCAAAGCGGCCGGCGGCAAAAAGTAAATTCCGGACGCCTAATTAGCGCCACGGACAACCATCCTGAGAATCCGAAAGAGGAGACAGAAACATGGCAAAGCAAATCGTAACTGGTGAGAATTCGCGCCAGGCGATTCTGCGCGGCGTCAATGCACTCGCGGACGCCGTGAAGATTACGCTCGGCCCGAAGGGGCGCAACGCGGTTATCGAAAAGAAGTTCGGCGCGCCGATCATCACCAAGGACGGCGTCACGGTAGCGAAGGAAATCGAGCTGCAGGACCCGCTCGAGAATATGGGCGCGCAGATGGTGCGTGAAGTCGCCTCCAAGACGTCGGATGTCGCGGGCGACGGCACGACCACGGCGACCGTGCTGGCTCAGGCCATCTTCCGCGAAGGCGTGAAGACGGTGGCGGCCGGCGCAAGCCCCACGGCCCTGAAGCGCGGCATCGAAAAGGCCGTCGAAGTGGCCGTCGAGGAAATCAAGAAGTTCCACAAGGACGTGAAGGGCGACATGATCGCGCAAGTCGGCACGATCAGCGCCAACAACGATAAGCAGATCGGCTCCATCATCGCCGAGGCCATGAAGAAGGTGGGCAAGGATGGCGTCATCACCGTCGAGGAATCGAAGACGATGGAGACGACGCTCGAAGTGGTCGAAGGCATGCAGTTCGACCGCGGCTACCTCTCGCCCTACTTCGTCACCGACCCGGAGCGGATGGAGTGCGCGCTCGAAGACGTCCGTATCCTGATCCACGAGAAGAAAATCAGCTCGATGAAGGACCTGCTTCCCCTGCTCGAGCAGATCGCCAAGACCGGCAAGCCGCTGCTGATCATCGCGGAAGATGTTGAAGGCGAGGCTCTCGCAACGCTCGTCGTCAACAAGCTCCGCGGGACGCTGCAGTGCTCCGCCGTCAAGGCACCCGGCTTCGGCGACCGCCGCAAGGCCATGCTCGAAGACATCGCCACCCTCACGGGCGGCAAGGCCATCACGGAAGACCTCGGGATCAAGCTCGAGAACGTGAAGCTCGAAGACCTCGGGCGGGCCAAGAAGATCACCATCGACAAGGACAACACCACGATCGTCGAGGGCGGCGGAAAAGCCACCGAGATCGAGGGGCGCGTGCGGCAGATCCGTGCGCAGGTCGAAGAGACCACGTCCGACTACGATCGCGAGAAGCTGCAAGAGCGGCTCGCGAAGCTGGTCGGCGGCGTGGCCGTTATCAAGGTGGGCGCGGCAACCGAGACCGAGCTGAAGGAAAAGAAGGCTCGCGTCGAAGACGCCATGCATGCCACACGCGCTGCGGTCGAGGAAGGCATTGTTCCCGGCGGCGGCGTGGCTCTGGTTCGCTGCATCACAGCTCTCGACAAGCTCAAGCTTCAGGGTGACGAGGCCACAGGCGTCAACATCGTGAAGCGCGCTCTCGAAGAGCCTATGCGGCAGATCGCACTCAACGCCGGTCAAGAAGGCGCTGTGATCGTCGGCCGCATCCGCGAGTCGAAGGACGATAACTTCGGCTTCAACGCGGAAACCGAGGAGTACGTCGACCTGGTCAAGGCGGGCGTAATCGACCCAGCCAAGGTCACGCGCCTCGCTCTGCAGAACGCTGCTTCGATCGCCGGCCTGATGCTCACCACCGAAGCTCTGGTGGCCGACATCAAGGAAGAGACGAAGCAGGGCGCTGCGGGCGGCGGTGGCGGTATGCCAGGTGGCGGCGGCATGGGCGGGATGTACTAAACGCCTCATCCGACGGTTCGGATGTAGGTTTAAACGTAGCGCCGCGGTCTTTAGCGCGGCACAAAAGGGCGTCCCGATGCGATCCATCGGGGCGCCCTTTTTTCTGCTCAAGGTTTAAACGTAGCGCCGCGGTCTTCAGCGCGGCATCTTCTTCTCAAGGTTTAAACGTAGCGCCGCGGTCTTTAGCGCGGCATCTTCCCGTTCGTCTCCGCAGTTTTGCGCATTGCATGCCCTGGCGGTTTCAGGTTTACATGTAACGACATCTTCGGTTCTTGAGACACAATGCCTGAATTTCACCGCAAGAACATCCGTTTACCCGCGGAAAATTATCGCGGACGCCGACTCTACTTCGTCACACTTTGCTTCCACAATCGGCACCCGCTCGGCACGAACCCTCGCATTGCGCGCTGGATCATCGCCTCGCTTCAAAAACACGCCGCCGCATGCGAATTTTTCATCCACGCCTATTGCGTGATGCCCGACCACATGCATGTGCTCGCGGCGGCGGCGTCGGACAGGAGCAATCTCGTCAAATTCGTCGAATCCTTCAAACAGGAAACCGCAATTGGTTTCGGGCGCAGGGTGCATCGTCCTCTCTGGCAATTCAAATACTACGATCGCATCCTTCGCGGCGCCGATTCCGCCGACCGCGTCGCCTGGTACATCTGGTTGAATCCGGTGCGAAAAGGCCTCTGCCGCAAGCCAACGGATTACCCGTTTCTGGGATCGTTCACCGAATTGGGCGCGAGGCTGTTGAAAGTCTCCACGGCAGCCGAATGGACGCCACCGTGGAAGTCTGCCGCGCTGAAGACCGCGGCGCTACATTAGAGTCTTTGAGGAGGAGCCATCGACGCGGCGGAGAAGATGGCTGCGGCATGGGCGGGATGTACAAACCCCAGCCGACGGTTTGAATCTAGGTTTACATGTAGCGCCGCGGCCTTCAGCGCGGCACGTGAGGGCGTCCCGGTCAATTCATCCGGGGCGCCCTTTTGTTTCGTGGCGCAAAAAGGTATGGGCCACAGACGAGGAATGTCTGGAACTGGCAATGAGTATCAGGGTGGTGTTGACCGAGCTTGCAGAACGAACCTCCGTGGCGCTGAAAGAAGAAGCCACGTTGGTTGAAGGATGCAGTAAGTAAGCTCCTGAATCGAAAGTCCGGCTAGTCTCATATGCGAGGGTGGGCGGGCGGCCCACCCTCAGCCGCTCCTTGTCAATTCGGCGCGAGCCGCGGCCCACAAAGCAAAGGCTGCCCGCCTGCCCTTCGGCTCCGCTCAGGGCAGGAAGGTGGCCACGAAGGCGACCCCGGAGCGAAGAATGCTGCCGCGCTGAAGGCCGCGGCGCTACATTTGGACCTTAACGCAGAGGGGGGCGCGGCGAGCAGCGAATCGCCCGGGGCTCAAGAGCACAGACAGGATTATCTGTGCCACAAGTGCGGGCTGGCCGGGCGTCCCGGTACAGGTCACCGGGACGCACAAACCGCGAAAGAACCCGGCGGTACGTTGAAACCCGTAGTCCACAGGGATTTGACGCCTAAGAGCTCCGCGTGCGGCCGTACGCTGGTCGTGCAACGCACTCATTTTTGATGAGGCGCTAAGCGGCCTTAATGACCCTTAAAAGCCGCGAAATGGCTGCTTAGGGGAGCTTATTTGCACAATGAAGGAGAGGGCGTCACACAAAGAGAAGACGGGGCGTGCGTTCCGCGCGTATCTCGACCTCGTCGATGCGGCGGACTGGATTCGGAGGGAACTCGCCGGGCCGCTTGATTATTTTGGCCTGACGATGAACGAATTTCGGCTGCTCCATATGCTGTATAACCAAGGGCCGATGAGCGTGAGCGACGCGGCCGAAAGGCGCGCGTGCAAGATTCAGAACATGCATACGCTGGTCGAGCGGATGGAGGGGGCAGGATGGGTGGGACGGCAGGTCGTGTGGCGCGCGCCAGCGGAGATACGGGAGAGCCGGATGCCGAAAGTGCGGCGTGGGAAGCCGAGACGTGGGCCGAAAGTCCGAGTGGTGAGTCTGACGCGCGAGGGCCGGAAGCTGATCGCAACGGTGTTGCCGAGGCAAGCGAAGATGGTGAAGGCGATGATGCGCGCACTCGATCTGCGGGAGCAGGATACACTCGGGCGCTTGTGCCGAAAGTTGCGCGAAGGCGACATCGTGAAATTCTTCCAGGAGATTCGGATGCAGGATGCGGACGAGGATTTGCGCGTATGAGACCGCATCCCTCGCCCATTCAGGCACTTGACCGACGATGCAGCGGGATGATAACAATTCGCCAGCAGGGTAAGGGCAACACGCACGGAGACACGGCATGAACACTTCACTTGCAAGAGAATTGCTGCGGTTTACGTCGATTGCGGTGACGGCCATTTTTGCGTTCGCGCCGATTTGCCGGGCGCAGCAGAGCGCGGGTCCTAACTTGAACGTGGCGGGAAACGAGATGGCGGAGCGAATGGAGCTTTCGAACATGGACGCTCTCGGCGATAAGGATGAGGTTGCCGCCTACAAGAATTTCTCCAAGGAGCAAGAACCCGCGAAGAAAATCCAACTCGGAAGCAAGTTCTTGCAGAAATACCCGAAGAGCCCGTTTGCAGAGCGCGTCGACGCCGGCTTGATGAACGCCTATCGCGCGCAGCAGGACTGGAAGAATACGTATCTGTTCGCGGACAACGCGCTCGCGCTGAAGCCCGATGACGTGGACGTGCTTACCACGGTCGGTTGGACGATACCGCACGTCTACACTCCAAACGATCCGGACGGCGATCAGGAGCTCGACAAGGCGGAGGCATACGCGAAGCACGCCATCGAGGTTCTCGCCAAGATGCCCAAACCCACCGACATGAACGACGCGCAGTTCGCGGCTTCGAAAGCCAAAAGGTCCGTCCAAGCGCACAGCGCCCTCGGCCTCGTCTATTTCCGTCGCGAGGACTACGACAATTCGGCGAAGGAGCTGGAACAATCCACGAAGGAAAATCCAACGCCCGATCAGACCGATCTATTTGTTCTGGGCGTGGATCTGCAAAACTTGAAACGCTACGGCGAAGCGGCGGACGCGTTTCGCGGATGCAGTCAGATCGCGGGAGTCTTGCAAGATCAATGCAAGCAGAACGCAGACTTGGCGAAAAGGCAGGCGGATGTAACGAAGACTAAGTAACGAAGGCTAAGAAATGCAAAGGCCGCCCGCCTTCCGCCAGGAATCGGCGGACGCAGAAGGCGCGAAAGGCGTGCGCTACAAAGGCAGAACACAAGGGCGTCCCGATGCGATTCATCGGGGCGCCCTTTTTATTTTGTGACGTCGATGTCGAGGAGGCTGCGCTCCGGCACGGTGAGCGCCCACCAGCAGAACGTGCCGATCACGGGCACCAGCGCGCAAAAGAGAAACGCGTTGGCGTAGTGCTTCATGTCAAACATGTGGCCGAGGCTAGGCAGGACCATTGCCACCACCGCGGACCACGAGCCCGCGCCGATCCCCGCTACGAGGCCTGTCTGCTCCTTCGGATACGCTAGCGCGCTCGTCCGCAGCGCGACGACCACGAATCCGCTGGCGACGAACATTGCCCAGAACATCAGCCCGAGCACGATTGCTGGATCGCGAAATTCAGGCACGGTGATCAACGGCAGGCCGAGCGCCGCGAATGAGAAAAACATCCACGACGGGCGCGCGTTGCCCGCGGCGAACCTGTCCGCGAACCAACCCCAGAAGAAATATCCGATTTCCCATCCGAGCGGAGGCAGCCAGAGAACGCGCCCGAGCTGCCCCTGCGTGAAACCGAGCACCTGCGCGAGATATAGGGGCGCGAGATAGAGAATCAATCCGATCGGAAGCGCGCCCAGCGCGTACGACGCGACGAGGCTCCAGAATCTCCGCTCGAAAACATTCGGCGGCGTGATGCGTTGTGTTTGGCGAACGGACGCGACCGCCGTGAAATCGACAGTGCTGCGCCAGAGCAGTACCCACGCGAGACCCGCGACGCCGGTCACGATGAACGCCGCGCGCCAACCATACGCGAGCGCGATCGGAGTGACGATCAGCGGCGTGATGATCGCGCCGAGCGAGCCGCCGCTATACGCCACCGCGATTCCGCGCGATTGCTGTTTGGCCGGGAGCCAATCCATCGCGGCGCGCAGGCCGCCGGGAAACGTGGCGCCCTCGCCGAATCCGAGCACGGCGCGCGCGATCGCGAAGCCAAGAAATCCCGAGAGCACCGCGTGAGCGCCGCATGCAATCGTCCAGATGGTTACCGCGAGCGTCATGCCGCGGCGCAGGCCGACGCGATCGAGAATCGCGCCCCACATCGGGTTCCCCAGCATGTATGCCACGCTGAACGCGCTTACGATCTCGCTGTACTTTTCGGCGTTGAGCTTCAGATTCGCGAGAATCATCGGCGAGAGCACGGCGAGGATCTGGCGGTCCATGTAGCTGAGGAGCGAGCATGCCAGCATCATCACTACGGGCCACCATGCGCGAATCGGCGTGGCGCGCTGCGGCGAGCCTGCAGTTTTGTTGGATGGCGATGTTTGGGCGGCCTGCGTCACCGGATGGGCTTGAGCGCCGAGGGATGATACCTCAAACCACACTCCGCGCAGCGACGCACTTTCATCTTAAGAATCCGCGGTGAGCCACGTCGGACGGCGATCATTTTACCGGCGTGAGCGCGCACTTGCATTTTTTCGGGCGACGCGCGAAGCTACAGGCCGCAAACTTGATGAAAGGAAACTCCGATGAGCATTGATCTAAAAGCGCACCGCAGAATCGCTACCGAAGAGGCTTTCTCAATTCCGGAGGTCGCAGCGGGATTGCGCGACGTCGCGCGGGCCCCCGGCAACAACCTCGACCTGACTCTCGTGAAGCGAATCTACGACGCACAAGTGGATGACATGCAGGCGCGCCTGCTGCCGCGTTTGCTCGATCTCGAGGACGAGCGCCTGCGGGATATGGACAAGAACGGCGTCGCCGTGCATCTGCTATCGCTCACCGCGCCGGGCGTACAGATGTTCGACGCCGATACGGCCACCGAATTAGCCGCGCTCGCGAACGACCGGCTGGCGGCCGTGATCGGCCGGCATCCGACGCGCTTCGCCGGGCTCGCGACTTTCGCGCCGCACTCGCCCAAGCGCGCCGCCAAGGAAATGGAGCGCGCGATCAAGACGCTGAAGCTCAACGGATTCATTGTGAACTCGCACACGAACAACGACTACTTCGACGACCCGAAATTCTTCCCGATTCTGGAAGCCGCCGAGGCGCTCGACGCCTGCATCTACATCCATCCGCGCGCGCCTTCGGACGGGCTCGCCGCGCCGTTCCGCGAATATGGCCTCGACAGCGCGCAATGGGGTTACGGCATCGAGGTTTCGACGCACGCGGTGCGCATGATGGTCAGCGGTGTCTTCGACCGATTCCCGAAGCTCAAAATCTGCATCGGGCACATGGGCGAGGCCGTGCATTTTTGGCTCTGGCGGCTCGACTATATGAACAAAAACGCGCAGAACCGAGGCAGTGCGCCCAAAACCAAGCTCACACCCAGCGAGTACTTCAAGCGGAATTTCGTGATTACGACGAGCGGGCAGGAGTCGCACCTCGCGCTCGATTTTTCGATCAAGGCGCTTGGCGTGGATAACGTTCTTTGGGCGATCGATTATCCATATCAGCCGACGACGCCTGCGGTGGAATTCATGGATTCCGCGCCAATCTCGGCGTCGGACAAGGAAAAGATCTATCACGGCAACGCCGAGCGCATATTCCACATTCGCCCAGCCTGAACGCGGCGGGGTCGTACGGCGTCGCGGAATCTACGTGTTGCGGGTCGCTTCGAACAGGAACCAGACGCGGCGCTGCGTCTCATCGATCCAATTTTCGAGCAGGCTCGTGGTGGCCACGTCGTTCGCGTCGTCGCACAAATCGTGCGCGGCAAGCATGCTGACGACGAGTGCCTTGTTGTCCTCGCACAGCTCGCTCAGCATGTCCGCGGGATCGACGAAATCGGCGTCGTTGTCGGGCAGGCGCTGAAGGCGCGCGATGTGTCCGATGGAGCGAATCGTGGTGCCGCCGATCTTGCGGGCGCGCTCGGCAATGTCATCAGTCATCGCGAAGATTTGTTCGGCCTGCTCGTCAAGCAACAGGTGGTAGTCGCGAAAGTGCGGGCCGCTCATGTGCCAGTGGAAATTCTTGGTCTTGAGGTAGAGCGCGAATACGTCCGCCAACAAAGCGTTCAGCCCACCTTGTATGTCCTTCACCGCCTCGGGCCGGATGTCTGACGGGGTCGCCAACGGTTCCTTACGCCGGTCTTTCACGTCGCTCTTGTTCGCCATCGTGTGCTCCTTTTCGGGCTCGCTGCCCAAGCATCATACGCCAGAACTGGTTGGATGCGGCAGGCCGGCCCGAGGACGCATTTCTTGCCGACCGTCGACGAATGGACCCTGTTAGCCTAGAGGATCGAATATATGCCAGGAGCGTATAATTAGTTCTGACTACGATGAGCAAGAGAAATGTCTTTGATGAGCTGATGGAAGGCGTGGGCGCCATGAAGAGCCATCGCGAAGCCAAGCTTACGTTGCGCAGCTACAAGGTCGAACCGGCGCCGCTGCCCAAGGTCGACGCCAAGTTGATTCGTGACACCCGGAGGAAACTCCGCTGCTCGCGTGCCGTTTTTGCGCGGAAGTTGCGCATCAACGAGCGGACCCTTGAAAAATGGGAACAGGGTCGCGCCAAGCCTAATCGACAAGCTGCCGCGCTCGTGCTCCTTGTCCGGAGATATCCTGACACCCTCGAACGCCTCGACCGCGTCGCCTCGTCCTGAGCCTGTGTGGTGGAGCCGGCGTGCGTCTGCCGGGGAGTTAGTATTTGACGAAGAAATAGGCGGCCATGCCGAAGCCGACGGCGATGATGACCCATCGGACGTGCTGCGGATTCATTTTCTGCGCGAGATATGCGCCGCCGTAGCCTCCGCTGGCGGCGCCGACGAGCATCACGAGAGCCTGCGGCCACACAATCACGCGCGCCAGAATGAACGTCACGATGGCGACGCCGTTGACGACGCTGACGAGCAGCGCCTTCACGCCGTTCATCGCGTGAATGTTGTCGAGGCCAAGCAGCGCCAGCAGGGACAGAAACAGGATGCCCGCACCCGCGCCAAAATAGCCCACATACATGGCGATGATCAGGTTGAGGAACAGCCCGATGACCATCAGCAGGCGCGGAATTTTGGGGCTGCCGGGCGCGCCCTCCGGATAGTGCCCGGCGCGGCTGCGGAGCCAGGCCGTTATGCGTCCGCCGAAAAGGAACAGCAGCGTGGCGCCCAGCATCAGCCAGGGGATCAGGTGCAGAAACGTGAGCTGGGGCGTGATGAGCAGGATGCGCGCGCCGAGCACGCCTCCAATGATGCCCGCGAGGAAAAGCGGCAGGATCAGGCGGCGCGCGTCGGGCGTGAAGGCGTTGCGATACGCGAGGGTGCTGGCCACCGTCCCGGGCCAGAGCGCGGCGGTGTTAGTGGCGTTTGCGGCGATCGGCGCCATGCCCGTGAAGAGCAGCGCCGGAAACGAAATGAAGCTGCCGCCGCCCGCAACGGAGTTCACGACTCCGGCAACGAATGCGGCGAGAAAAAGGAAAACGGCGTGGCTCAGGTGCACGCGACAGAATACATGGCGCGCGAATCGAAGTCATGCCGAATGCGATCTTGATAATGGCTAAGCCCAAAGAAGCAGTCGTTTCCCAGAACGAGCCACCTTGGGAAACCGACTGAGACTCCCCAACGCGCAACGACTGGCTCCTCTCCAATCTGCAGTTCTTTGCGCGCCGCTACCAACATCCCTACCTGCTCGAAAGGCCAGCGTGACCGATTGGAGTAGTACGCCCCACTTCGGTTCTTGGCGGCAGCTGCGCTGTGGCCTACTGGGTGTGAGGCCACGTCCGGCAGCCTTCTTTGTGCCAGGTATCTTCAATGAAGGAGCACGTATGAAAAAAACGCTTTTTGTTGGGGTTGTCCTGCTTTTCGGTATTTCGACTTATTTGACGGTGGGTGCGGAACGGACCGCGGCGCAAGGGCCCGCGGGCGCGGGCGCGTCCGCTGCCGCGCAGGATAGCTCGCATTCCCTTAATCCGATCAAGTGGGTCAAGAAAGATTCCAAGAATTCCGCCGATGCGCCCGGAAGCAGAAGCGACGTAGAGAAAAAGCTCACCCCCAGCCTGCAAGCTGAGGGGGTGTTGGCCGCTAACGCTACCGCTACCGACGCATGTGCGCCATTCACGGCATTAGATGGATGCCTTGCTGCCCTTCACGCCAGCCACAATCTCGGAGTGGATTTCAATTGCCTTCGCGCCGACGTGACGGGTGTGCACACCAGTGCGGATGTGTCCGGCTGCAAGGTCGCTGACGAAGGGAAAGCTCAGGGCCTGAACAATGCCATCCATCAGCTGAAGCCGGATGCCAACGCCAAGCAAGCCACAAAGGACGCGGAGCAGCAGGCCAAAGACGATCTGAAGGGAATCGGCGGGTAGCTCCGAAGCTCGAGAAATTGCCGTTCAAATAAGTGCATGCAGTTCCTTCGTCCGTCTCTGCGCCTTCCTGACCGAGGGTTCCCGCAAAGCGAGGTCGGTGGCCCGAAAGGGCCATTAACGTCCTATTTTGCCTGGAGCGACTTGATGTAGTTCGTCAGGTTTGTAATCCGCAATGTCACTTGAGTCTCATCCAATCGGTCGATCGTAAAATCGGCTCCCCAGATGGGCATCTCAGCTGGTCCATGCGCTGGCATTACGACACCATTCCGCAGCACATTCGAAACATAGGCCTCAGGGAATCTACCGCCGTGACGCCGGGCTAGCGTGGTCAAGTCGGGCGGTGCCCTGAATGGGTAAGGCGCAGGGCCGCTCCCCTTCAAATCATTTCCGTGGCAGACGGCGCAATGTTGGCTGTACAGTTCAGCACCGGACGGGGGACTCGAAGCCGTGATCGTCTGTATCGATTCCAGGTACTTCACGAGATTCTCCAACCTCACATTTCCCCGGTCCACATCCGATTCAATCTGATGAAAGATGGGGCCCCAAATTGGCATCTCCCGGGAACCATGCGCCGCCACGACTTTGTCGCCCATAATCACTTCGCGCACATGCGCCGCAGGAAACTGCCTTCGATTATTCCTGGCCAGGAGAGTTAGATCGGGCACCTTGGCCTTCAACGCGGGCGCTGCTGGGCCCGTTCCATTGGCGGCCACGCCATGGCAAGGGGCACAATAGGCCCGGAACAAGTCTGGTCCCTCGACAGAGCGCATCAACGGCGTAAACTGGTCTTCCGCATTCGGCGCGGTCTGAGTTTGCTTGCCGGCTCCTGAGAGGACAACGCTGGCGAGCACAACTGTCAGTCCGAGCCGCAAAGCCCTCTTGAATCTTTTGTCCGCCGTCTTCACCGTAGTCTCTCTTATCTTCAGCGATGTTCGCCTCATTTGCCGCGCAGCAATAGAATCACGTCGAGCAGCACAAGCACAGCCACAACCACCTCCAGCGTGAACATGCGGCGCTCATTGAATTCAGCGACCATGAATTCGTAAAGCTCCCCCGCCGTTTTCAATTTTTCGGCGACGAGAGTTTTGTAATCGTCGACTCCGATCTTTGCCGAAATGACGCGGTACACCCGGGCATAGTAAGTGTCGCTGATGAATTTCACGGCATATTCCGTTCTTTCGGCCAGATCCATGATGTCCAAGCGGATTCGATTCAAACGGCTGGCGCGCCGGGGCAATCGCCAGCGGGACAGGAAGCTTTCGTGCCCCTCGAGTGAGCTATAGACATTTGAAAGCAATTTTGTGAGCAACTCGTCGTAGTAGCGAAACTCCAGCAATTGGGTATTCGCGTACTCGAGAAGATCGATCACGGCGGGCGTAGCGTCGGGTTTGTCATATACGAGCGCCGCCGCCCAGCCCACCACAACTAGGTCGCTCGGATAGTAAGACAAGGCGGAGCGCACGATCTCATCGCGCTCGGCAGCCGACAGAGAAATGAGCTCGCCGCGGACGAGTTGCGTGATCTGATCGGCATAAGATTGGAGCATTTCGACGGCGGTCGCGGAGCCGCCGCCCGCGTGCTGCGCCGACTGAATGTCGATGACGAGATAATCTTCATCCAGCCACTTTGGCGACGGTCTGATGAGGGCGGGGCGAAAACGTTCCAAGCGGCCTCTCAGTAGTTCTTCCGCGGCTTTCTCGACCTCCGGCGCGTTCATCCAGCGATAGGATTGAGGACACAGGGAGTCAAAGTCGCATTCGAAACCCGTGGTGAGCTCAACGCCTGCAACACCAAACCAATAATATTTGATTCGAACGTCCAGTTTCTCGCCGGTCGGAAGCGTAAGCGGCTCCACCGATTCAACAATTGGGGCGTTCTGGGCCTGAGCGTATTCGGGAGTGCGGTGAGAGAAGCCCGGCACGCGCTGAGCCGCCTCCGGACCGAGAATGCCAAGCAGACTGTCCAATTTAATCGCTTCGGCAATATCAAAGAAGCTGAAGATCCGGAAGTAGCCTCGCACAATCATCGGCGGGAAGGATGGCCCTCTCAATAATCAGATGCAAGAATACGAGCAACCATCCTACACCCCTACACCAGGCCACGCTGATACAAGAACCCCGACCGGCCGGTACATGGACGTGTAGTCGGATTACCGGAGAAGTGATTCATTCAAATCGGCGCGCAAGAACGGGCCTAGGAATCGGCGGCTCCGATGCGCGGGCGAGAACCGACCCGCTACCGCTGGATCACATCGCCGGGCAAAACCGACGGCAACGGCGTCGAGGTTGCCAAACATACTTGCCCGCAACGAGCGTGGCTGACGACGGTTACCGTAGCGGAGGGCGAACGAGACGGATGGACGCATCGAGCCAAGCATCCGCGCCGGGCACGGCGTGCCGTGCCCCTACGGAGGCAGCGAGGGCGTCGAGGTTGCCAAACATACGTGCCCACAACTAGCGCAGCCGACGACGGATGCCGTAGCGGAGGGCGAGCGCGACGGATGGACGCATCGAGCCAAGCATCTGCGCCGGGCACGGCTTGCCGTGCCCTACGGAGGCGACGGCAGTCGGGCGAGGTTGCCAAGCGCCCGCACCCGCAATGAACGAACGCGCCGGAACGGGGTTTCTTGCCTGGGGGCGGGGCGATTGGATATAGTCCATAAAAGGGCGGGGATTCCGATATGAGCGAAAAGAAGCTTCCGTTTGCAACCATTGAAGAGGCGGTCGAGGACATCCGGCAGGGGCGGATGATCGTCCTCGTGGACGACGAGGACCGCGAGAACGAAGGCGATCTGACGATGGCGGCGGAGAAAATCACGCCGGAAGCCATCAATTTCATGACCAAGTTCGGGCGGGGGCTGATCTGCCTGTCGCTCAGCGAGCAGCGCTGCGAGCAGCTCGATCTGAAGCCGATTTCGCCGCGAAACACGTCGGCATTCGGCACGCCGTTTTGCGAACCGATCGACGCGCGGCGCGGCACCACGACGGGTACGAGCGCGTGGGACCGTGCGACGACGATCCTGGCCGCCACCGACCCGCACACCAAACCCGACGATCTGGCGCGGCCGGGGCACGTCTATACGCTGCGCGCGCGCAATGGCGGCGTGCTGGTGCGCGCGGGTCAGACCGAGGCGTCGGTGGACCTGGCGCGGATCGCGGGGCTCGAACCTTCGGGCGTGATCTGCGAAGTGATGGACGAGGACGGCACGATGGCGCGCATCCCGCAGCTCACGGAGTTCTGCCGCGTGCACGGGCTAAAGCTGGTGACGGTGGCGGACCTGATCCGCTACCGCATGCACCACGAGAGGAACGTCCGGAGAATCGCCGAATCGCTGCTGCGGACGAAGTACGGGGATTTTCGGATGATCGCGTATTCGAGCGACGTGGATCACGAGCTGCACGTCGCGCTGGTGCGCGGCGAGATCGCGCAGACGCCGGAGGACGCGGCCCAGAGTGGAACGGAAAACGCACCGCCGCTCGTGCGCGTCCATTCGCATTGCCTTACCGGGGACGTGCTCGGCTCAACCGCGTGCGACTGCCGCGAAATGCTCGAAGGCTCGCTGAAGGCGATTGCGGACGAGGACCGCGGAGTTTTCGTCTATTTGCACCACACGGGACGCGGATTTCGGATCGATTCGCGGACCGAAGAGGGCGCCGCGCTGCCGCGAATTCTTTTCCACCAGCGCGAGCACGTGGAGCGCGATCCCGGCGTGCAGCGCGTGATCCAGCATGAGAGCGGAATCGGCGCGCAGATTTTGAAGGATCTCGGGCTGCGGCGAATACGCGTGCTCACGAATCTCCCGCGCAAAGTTGTCGCGCTCAAGGGCTACGGCATCGAGATTTCGGAGCAGGTGCCTCTCGCCATCAATCCCGCGCGGAAGACACATCAGGTTCTCTAGCGCCGCGCCACTGTACAAGCAGTCCGACTTTGTTGACATCCCCGTTCTTACTGACGCCGAAGAGAGATTCTTCGACTGCGCGTCCCGACCCGGAGATCGAGAAAACCGATCTCCGGGAAAGAATAAGGCATCGGGACGCTTCGCTCAGAATGACGATCATTACGGTCGTGTCCTGAACAACCGCGGCGACATCCGCCAACGTGAAGATGCCAGTGGATGCGGTTGGCTCCTTAGCGGCCGAAGACCAAGACAACAAACGAATCCGGCACCAACGTCGGGAAAGGACGCGGATTGGTTGGGGTCGGCGCAGGCGGCGGGCCGAATTGCGCCGTCACGAGATAGACTTCGTGAGTTTTCGGATCGAGTGCCATCGTGCGAGCGCCGCGTTGGGTGGGCACATCCTCAACGACGCTGAACTTATCCGGTGAATCCTCGTGAATCACGGTGAGCGTGCCGCTCTGTCCGTTTGAGGCGAACGCAAAGCCGGTCGCCGGATCGAACTGATCCGCGTCCACGCCGTCGCCAATCGGCGGCGTCGCGATCACCTTGCCGGAATCGGCGTCGATCACGGCCATCATTTTGTTGTCGCACCCGGCAAAGAGACGACGGTGCGCTGCGTCGATCGCGAGGCCCGAGGGCTCCGTGCACGGCGCGAGCGGCCAGTGCGCGGTAACGACGAGATTTTTCGAATCGATCTGCACTTCTTCGCTCTTGTTTTCGACGTTGACGTACACATGTCCCGCGCCGTCGGATACGGCGAACTCGAGTTTGCCTCCAATTGGGATGGTGCCGGCAACGCTGCCCGTGGCGGCGTCAATCGCGGTGGAATCGCCGCTGCGGCCATTCATGGCGAAGACGCGCTTCGAAGCGGGGTCATACACAATCGCGTCCGGATTCGTCCCGGCCTGCGCATGTCCGATCACCTGAAGCGACTTGAGATCGAAGATGCTGACGGTGCCCGCGCCGCCGTTGGACGTGAAACCATTGCCGCGATCGGGCGCTAGCGCGATGCCGTGCACGCCGGTTGTGTTGGGAATCTCACCGACCACTTTTTCAGTATCCACGTCGAGAACGACGACCTTCGTGCCGCGCGAGATGAAGAGGCGGCGCGTAGGCGAATCGAACGCGAGGTAATCCCAGAAGCCTTCGCCGCCGAGCTTGATCGTTTTGAGCAGGTGGTAACCGGAAGGGCCGGGCGTGCCCGCAGGAGCCGCTTCCACTTTGACCGACGGGAACCTGGAGCCGCCGATTCCCGCGGCAGCAAGTGCTGCGGCACCGAGCACGAGAATCGCGAACAAACCGACACGCTTGGTTGACATGAGAAGCTCCTGGGGCGGCGCGCGCCGCCAATATTTGCGCCGCCATCGTAAGCTTGGCGGGGCGCAGCCGTCAAATGAACCGGCGATTAAGGTGTGTTAACAATCTGCGCCACGGCCGCGCGTATCCTACTGCGGCTTTTTCGGCGCCGGGCCGATGGTGATGTAGGGGCGCATCTTCTGGAGCTTGGATTCGGAGATGCCGCGGATCACGAGCAAGTCTTCGACGCGGCGAAAGCGTCCGCTCTTGGCGCGGAACTCGACGATGGCTTTGGCGGTTGTGGGTCCGACGCCGGGAAGCTCTTCGAGTTCTTTTACGGTTGCGGCGTTGATGTCGACTGGATGCGTGGGAGGAGTTTTCTTTGCATGGGCGGGGGCCGAAAGCATTCCACCTGCCACGCACAGGAAAATGATCAGGCTCAATCCGAAAATGGAGCGGCGCTTCATCCTGGGTGGTGTGCGGATGAGAAAAGAAGCAATACTAAGACGGCGATGGTGATGAACGACCACAGAACCGCGGCGATCAATTTTTCCGCTCGCTCGGTCTCGACCGGGCGATACAGATTCCAAATTCGAGCGGGGCGCCAGAGCCAACGCCACCCGCGTTTCGTTCTTGTGAGCCTCAATCTTCGCCGGTTAATTCGGACTAATAACCAGGCGCAGCAAACGGAAGTTACGAGGACAAATATGAATATCCTGGATAGAAGGCTTTCTCTCCCGAAAGCGATCAATGAGATGAAGTACAGAATCAACGCTGCGTAGGCAGCGATGAGACAGAAAACGATGGCTAGTTCGTGATTGACGGCCATCCAGAAGCGAAAGCCGTGAAGCCGCGGCCGCACTGCACGATATGCGTCAGCCGACCGGTCCGCCTCGGCCTCAGGTGCAAAGCTATATGGATCGTCCTTGTGCATCGTACTCCGTGACGGGGCCGAAGAGGGCCGCCTGTTCGCCGATTTGGGCGCGGTCGCCGACGAGAACGATTTGCGCATTGGCAGAATCGAAATGGCGGCGGGCGGCGGCGAGGACATCGTCCGCAGTGAGCGCGCGAATTTTGCCGCGATAGGACTCAAGATAATCCTCCGGCAACTGATCGAGATAAACAGTCGCGAGCTGGCCTAAGAGGCCATCTTGCGTGGCGACGCCGAGCGAGAAAACTCCGCTGAGATAGCTGCGCGCGCTGTCGAGTTCCTCGGGCGTGACCGGAAGCGAGCGCATCCGGTCCATTTCGTAGAAGATTTCGGTGAGCGTGGCGGCTGCGACGTCGTTGCGCACAGCCGCGCGCACGGTGAAATATCCCTGCTGGCGAAGCGCGTTGACGCCGCTGCCCGGGCTATAGGTGTAACCCTTCTGCTCGCGGATATTGAGAACGAGGCGCGAATGAAACGCACCGCCGTAAATCGAATTCGCGAGGATGATTCGATACCAATCGGGATCGCGGCGCGTGATGGCGATGTTGCCGAGGAGCACCTGCGTCTGCACGTTGCCCGGCATGTGGACCAGATGGACGCGGCGGCCGGACTGGCGCGGCGGAGCGGGAGACGCGACGGATGCCGGCTGCGGCGCTTTCCACGCGCCGAACGTTTTCTCCACCTGCTCCATCATGGCGTCCGCCGAAAAATCGCCCACAGCGATAAGCAGCGCATTCGAGGGAGTGTAGTGGTGGCGGTAGAAATCCTCGATCTGCTCGCGGCGGAAGCCGGCGACCTGTTCCTCGGTGGGAGCGACGATGGCGTAGGGATGCGCGCCGAAAAGCACCTTACGAAGGCGTTCGCTGGCGAGGAAGCCGGGTGTGGTGCGCTCGATTTTCAATTCCTCGAGGCGCTGGCGGCGTTCGCGCTCGAATTCGTCCGCTGGAAAGGACGCATTGCGCGCGAGGTCGGCGATCAGATCGAGGATGCCGCTGGAAAATTCCGCGAGGCCTCCGGCGGAGATGGAACTCGAATCGGCTCCGGCAGTGGTGCCGAGGCCCGCGCCCATGCGGCGCAAATCCTCTTCGATCTGGCGGCTGGGGCGCGAAGCGGTGCCGGTGCGAACGACAGTGGCCGTGATTTCAGCGAGGCCGGGCGCGGTGCGCGCGACGGCCGCGTTTCCGCTGCGGAAATAGAGATGAGCGGACATTTTGGGAAACGTGTGGGACTCGGCGAGGACGACCTGCATGCCGTTCGCGAGCGTGCGGACGGTGCGCTTGGGCCATTCGACTGGCCGCTCGGCCGTGAGGGCGGGCGGCGCTGTGCGTTGCGTGAGGGCCGAAGCGCTCATTGCGCACCTCCGGGATTCACGGGGCGCCGTACGAGCACGGCGCGGTTCCGCGGGACGAGATATTTCTTGGCGACCGCTTGCACCTGTTCGGGCGTGACGGCGAGAAATCCGTCGAGGATCGTGTTCACGCGGCCGGGATCGCCGTCGAAAAGCGTGAAGCACGCGAGGTAGTGCATCAAGCCGAAGCGCGGCATATAGGAGCCCATGCCGCCTTCGAGCATCGAGTAATAGTCCGAGCGGAACTTCACTTTCACCGGATCGAGCTCCTCCGGCGCGACGCCCTTATTCTGCAATTCCTCGATGACCTCATCGAAAACCGCGACGGTTCCCTCCGAGGTGAATTCGGGCTTGTGGAAGATGCGCGTGACCATTTGCGTGGGGCCGTTCGTGTCGAAGACATCCGCGTTGCCGTCAACATCCACGGCGATCTGATCTTCGAGGACGAGCTTGCGATAGACGCGCCCGGCGCGGCCACCGTGGAGGACGCGGTCGAGAATGGCGGCGGCGTACCAATCGGGCGTTTCTCGCGGCGGCAGAGTGTAGCCGATGGCGATGGCGGGAAGCGGGCCGAGCTTTTCCGCGACTTCGCCATGGCGCTCCTCGGTTTGCGGCGGCTCGGTCACGTCCGCGCGCGGCGGAAGCGCGCCCGCCGGAATATTTTCGAAGTAGCGCTTTGCGAGCGCGAAGGCTTCGGCCGGCTCGAAGTCGCCGAGCATCAGGAGCACGGCGTTGTTCGGCGCGTAATAGGTGCGGAAGAAGGTCTGGACGTCGGCGAGTGTGGCGGCGTCGAGGTCAGCGAAATCTCCGTAGAAATTGTGCGCATTGGGCCAGTTGCGGAACGCGACGGGCGGAAGATCGAGCCACGGGAATCCGCCGTAGGGCTGGTTCATCACGTTGACGCGGACTTCTTCCTTCACCACGTCGCGCTGATTGCGGAGATTTTCGTCGTCCACTTTGAGCGCGCGCATGCGGTCGGCTTCCAGCCAGAGGACGCGCTCGAGGGCGTTCGATGGGACAGCTTCGAAATAGTTGGTGATGTCGTAGTTCGTGGTGCCGTTCAACATGCCGCCCGATGAATTGACGAGGCGGATGTGCTCCATCTTTCCGGCGTTCTCAGAGCCCTGGAACATCATGTGCTCGAAAAGGTGCGCGAAGCCGCTGCGGCCGCGCGGCTCGAGGCGAAACCCGATCTGGTAGTACACGCCGACGGTGACGACGGGCGCGGAGCGGTCTGGCGAAGCGACGACGCGCAAGCCATTGGCGAGAGTCGTGTGCTCGACCGGAATGTGAAGCTTTTTCGGTGCTGGATTCAACGAAAGCCTCCCTTGAGATCCTTGAGCGCGCGCTTGAGACGGCGGCCCGTCGCGGCCGGCGTCTTCGACAGGACGCGAGCGCCGAGATGCGCGAGCGCCACGTACGCGTGCCGCATCTCGCGCGGATACCGGCGCAGCGCCTTGGCGTGCTTCGCAATGATGGCGTAATCGCCGCGCGAGAGCGGGCCGGTCCATGCGGCGCGCGGCCCGAGCCGCTCTACATTATCGAGCATTTGGCGGATCAAGGGTAGAAGCGTCTGCGTGGCGCGGCGGCGGGTGAAGCCGATGCGGACGAGAATCTGCAACGCCGATTCAATCAGAGGAAATCCGCTGCCGGCGGCGAGGACGGCAGTCGCGTGGTAGGCAGGCTTGTCGCGGCTGTCGATGACCACGGACACGCCGCCGAGCGCTTTGGCGATGCCTCGCGCCGCGCGCTGGGCTTTCACGTCGCCCTCGATGGCGAAGGTGACGCCGCTCAGCCTCGGGATGCCTCGGCCGGTGAAGGTTTGCATTGGATGGAGCGAGCCGGTGGCGGCGCCGAGGCGCGCGAGCGGAGCGAGGACGCGGCGGTCGAGCGTGCCGCTCGTATGCAGGACGATTTTGCCGCGCCAGTCGGCGCCCCTGATTTCAGCGAGCGCGCGGGCGGCGATTGCAAGCGCGTCATCTGGCGTGGAGAGAAGGATTACATCGGCTGAAGCGGCGTCGATCGTGATACCGGCGCGCGCCAAGCCGGCGCCGATGGCGCGGACGGCGGCACGCGAGGTGGCCGCAGAGCGCGTGACAACCGCGCCGATTCGCCAGCCGAGTTGACGGAGGCGTTTTCCGAGTGTTGTGCCGACGCGTCCCGCGCCGATGATGGAAATGGAGCGATCCATGCAGCGTGAATAGGATAGCGTGTTCGTTGATTTTATGGGGCGGGAAATTAAGGTGCGGAGCGCGCAGCGGATGCATGAGACTTCAAGCCGAAGTTAAGACGCTGCCGGATTCCGGAGCTACTTGAAGAAGGAATAGCCGACCGAGAACATATTGAGGTCGACGCCAGGGTTCACTACGCTGCGGCTCGCGTTCGATATGTGCTGCAACTTATAGGCAAACGTCCAAGCCCGCGTGCGCGCGGAGTTGAAACGCTCGACGCCCACCTGAAAATCGAAGGTAAAATTGAATGCGGTCGCCTTCGGGATATCCATCGGAATCGGCCTCAGCGATGCAATGAATCCGCCGCTCAACGCGCCGATGAGTTGCCACTGGCGCCGCGGGAACAAGTTGAGCTTCCACCCGAACGGGCTGACACCTCCACCGTAAACCGTTTCATGACCATTCGGGCAGTAACTGAGCGACGCCATTCCTCCGGACTCGATTACACAACTCACATACTTATACTGGTGCGCGATTTCGACAGGCGCCACGTCGAAGGTATATTCGATCGCAAACGAACGAGAGGAAACCAACGTCCTGCCGTAGCGAAAGGCCAAGACGCCAAATTGCTGGTGACCACGACTCCCGTAGACATCGGGAGAGTTAAGTGAGTAGGCGCCCCAGGCGCCAAATTCGTTTTCTGCCTGCTGCTCCTGGCTGTGCGCCGAGGGCGCTCCGAAGAACGCCGCCAAGAAAATCACGAACGCGACTGGGCACGAGCTCAACGTCCGGGGCCGGCGGCTAGATTTCATGGAGACCTCGGTGATTCTAGCATTCACACAGCGCGGGAAGTTAGCCGGCGGCGCGGGTTGCGGACGGCAATTCCGTGGCGGAGATGACGCCGAGGTCGCGCTGCTTGAGAGAGCGGATGCGGTCGCGGAGGGCGGCGGCGCGCTCGAATTCGAAATTCTTGGCGGCTTCGCGCATCTGAGATTCGAGCTGGGTAATGGCCTGCTGCAATTGCTCTTCGGTGGTGATTTCGCCGATGGCGGTATCGTCCGCCGGGACCGTAATGTAATCCGCTTCGACGATTCGCGCGAGCTGCATGTCGACGGACTTCACGATGGATAGCGGCGTGATGTTGTGCTCGCGGTTGTATGCCTCCTGCTTCGCGCGGCGACGGCTCGTTTCGCCGATGGCCTGGCGCATCGAGTCGGTCATGCGGTCGGCGTAGAGGATGGCGCGGCCCTCGATATGGCGGGCGCAGCGGCCCATGGACTGAATCAGAGAGGTCGTACTGCGGAGAAAACCTTCCTTGTCGGCGTCGAGTATGGCGACGAGAGAGACCTCGGGCAAATCGAGGCCTTCGCGGAGAAGATTGATGCCGATGAGGACGTCGAATTCGCCGCGGCGGAGATCGCGCAGGATGCGCACGCGCTCGAGCGTCTCGATTTCGGAGTGGAGATAGCGGCAGCGCACGCCGACCTCGGCGAAATATTCGGCGAGATCCTCGGCCATGCGCTTGGTGAGCGTGGTGACGAGAACGCGCTCGTTGCGCGCGGCGCGGACGCGAATTTCCTCGAGGAGATCGTCCACCTGTCCCTTCACGGGACGGACTTCGACTTGGGGATCGACGAGGCCGGTCGGGCGGATGACCTGCTCGACGACGACGCCTCCGGATTTCGTGAGTTCGTAGGGGCCGGGCGTGGCGGAGACGTACACGACTTGATTGGTGCGGTGCTCGAATTCCTCGAATGTGAGCGGGCGATTGTCGAGCGCCGAAGGCATGCGGAAGCCGTAATCGACGAGCGTCTGCTTGCGCGAACGGTCGCCGTGGTACATGGCGCGGAGCTGCGGGACCGTCTGGTGTGATTCGTCGACGAACAGAAGAAAATCAGAAGGGATGTAATCGAACAGCGTGGGCGGCGCTTCGCCGGGCAGGCGGCCGGACAGGTGCCGCGAATAATTCTCGATGCCGTGGCAATAGCCGATGGTGCGCATCATCTCGATGTCGAAATGCGTGCGCTGCACGATGCGCTGCGCCTCGACGATTTTTCCCTGGCGTGCGAGTTCGGCTTTCCACCAATCGAGCTCTTCATAGATCGTCTGGATCGCGCGTTCGCGCTGGCCGGCGGGCAGGACGTAATGGGACTTGGGATAAATCGGCAGGCGCGCGATTTCGCCTTCGCTCGAGCGAATCGCGCCGGTGAGCGGATCGATCTTGCGGATGACCTCGACCTGGCTGCCCCACAGCTCGACGCGCACGGCGAAGTCTTCATATGGCGGATAGATTTCGATCATATCACCGCGTGCGCGGAACGTGCCGCGGCGAAGATCCTCGGCGCGCTCGTACTGAATTTCGACGAGCTTGCGCAGAATCGACTCGCGTGCGATGGACTGGCCCTTTTCGAGCATGAGCAACATGCCGTAATACGCCTCGGGCGAGCCGATGCCGTAAATGCAGGAGACGGAAGCGACGACGATCACGTCGCGGCGCTCGAAGAGGGAGCGCGTGGCGCTCATGCGGAGCTTATCGAGTTCGTCGTTGATCGTGGCTTCCTTTTCGATGAAGGTGTCGCTCGATGGGACGTAGGCCTCGGGCTGGTAATAATCGTAGTAGCTGACGAAATACTCGACGGCGTTCTGCGGGAAGAACGATCTGAATTCGTGGAAGAGCTGCGCGGCAAGCGTCTTATTGTGAGCGAGGACGATGGTCGGGCGGTTGGAGTGCTCGATCACTTTCGCCATCGTGAAAGTTTTGCCAGAACCGGTGACGCCGAGAAGGACCTGATGTCGGTCGCCGTCGTTGATGCCGCGGACGAGACGCGAGATCGCCTCGGGCTGGTCACCGCGGGGTTCGTAGTCGCTGGCAAGTTTGAATTTCATGGCACGGGAGCCCCAGTGCGGAAAATGGGCGCTGCTTAAAACTGTGATTATAGCGCACTGGCGCTAGGGCTTCAGCGTGACAAGGGGGATCAGGACTTGCGGATCGCTCAGGCCGTTCGTATTCGCGGGAATTTTGCCCATTACCATGGCGACCTCGTCGCAATCCGTGAGTTTCGGGCAATGGACGCAATCCTTATAGATTTTGTCGGGCAACTCAGCGCGGCGGGCGACTTCGAATCCGAGATGCCCGAAAAACTCAGGCGTCCTTGTGAACAGGCAGACGCAGGTGACCGCGTGGCGCCGAGCTTCTTCCGTGAGGGCGTCCACGAGCGCCCGGCCCACGCCGCGTCCCTTCGCTGGCGGAGAGACGGCGATGGAGCGGATTTCGGCGAGGTGCGTGCCGTACAAGTGGAGGGCGCCGCAGCCGACGATCTGGCCGTCATCTTCCGCCACGACAAAGTCGCGAACGTTCTCGCACAGTTCGGGGACGCTTCGAGGAAGCAGCGTGCCTTCATCAGCATAGGGCTGGATGATGGCGTGGATAGGTTCCACGTCCGGGAGGACGGCGTTGCGCGTTCGAATCATCTGTCTTGAAGTAGCATAATTATGCACACACGCGCATAAGTATTCTATCCACCAACCAATCGTATCACAGGATAAATTGACGCGCCATTTCCTGGACCTAGATTTGATTCGGCAGCAGCGTGATCTCGGATTGAGTCTGGACCTGGCCCTTGCGGTGAATGCTGGAGCCGGTACTGGCGCTAGTGATTTGGTAATCCATGTCCTGGGTGCTGGTTTGCGTCGAGCTGACGAGAAGGCCGGAGGCCAGCGAGATGGTATCGAGGCTTTCGCCCGAGCCGGTCCATGTGCCGGACGTGCGCAGGCCGTTTCGGAGATAGTCTTCGGGCGTGGCATCGGAGTGGGGCGAGCCGCGGCGCGAGATTTCGAAGCGGGTGAGGATGACAGCGCAGCCGACGGGCCTCGCAACAACGTGCGTGGTGCGTGCGTTTATGCTGCTCGATGAATCGCATGGCTCGTCACGAAGATATGTGGATTCGGTGCGCCAGACAAGCCCGGTGAGCGGCATTCCGTCGAGCGGCCTCTCGTTCTTCCACTTCTGGCCGATGGCGATGCCGTCCGGCGGAAGTGCGGTTGCGGGGAAAAGCCCGTCGAGCCAGGAAACCATCGACTGCGCAGCCGCGCGATCGGGAAGGAGTTCGTCGAGACCTTTGATATCGGCGAGTTTTCCGCCGGGCCCGAGTGTGAATTCGATGGAGCGGCCTTCGACGCGTGAATATTGGTCCGCGATGGATGGCTGGGCCGGATCGAAGGCATCACTCGCGGATTCGGCGCTGGATTTTTCGTAGGTAGCGCGGAGCCGGGTTGCGGTCGATCCTGCCGCGGCAGGCGGCACATCCAGCACGTCCAAGCGAATCTCGAGATGGATCGTCTGGTTCGATTGCGAACCACCCTCGGGATTGGCGATCGGAGACGTGGTTTTACCGGTAGTCGTTGTGCGCGATTCGATGCGGTAGCGAAGCGATTCGCCCGGAGAGAATTTTGGCGCAAGCCGGACGTGCTGACTGGCCGGTGTTATGAGAGCAATCAGGACCAGAAGTGGGAATAGCGCGAGGGCAGCACCGCACTTCCCTACCGTGCAACGAAGTCTCAAGCGCATTGAACGAACGCTAGCACACGGTCAGGGGCTAGGCAAACACGCTGCGGGACGAAACGCGAGCAATACTGGCGATTCAAAGAAAGAACTCAGGTTTCACTCTAGCGCGTACGTGAAGATATGGAATTGGACGCGACTTTAGGAGCGGCGAGCGATCCGGTGAGACGGAATACAGTACCCGGCTCATTGACTTGCAGCGCCTTCGCTTGAAAACGCAAATCCAGATTGTGGCTGAAGTCGACGCTGCCAGACCCCTCGATTGGGCTGCCGACTCCGGAACCCAGGCTCAGTTTCTGGAACTCGATCTTCCTTCCGGCGCACGAGAAAGTTGCCGAGCCGTCGGAAAACGGAGCAAAACGGGCACCCCGAGACGGACTGCCGAGCGCTTTCCCAAGGTCAAGATTCACCAACCGAGGATCCACGACGCGAGCATTGCCTTGGCACTCCAGAGAGGCCATGAGGTCGGCGCGAGTCGCGCCAGTTGCGTCGAATGAGATCTGCGCCGAGCCAGACGCCGCGGATACCCCCGCGAGGCTCGGCGTCGCCGCGATGAGCGCAGACATATCGACGCGGGCAAAATCGAGGTTTGCGTGATACGAGGGCATCGCTCTCAGGTCAGCAACAAAAGAGCCGCTGGCCTGCCCGCCGTAGAATTGGCCGGTTGCGTTGGCAAGCTCGAGGTGGCGGCCGTCGATTCTCAGGTCTCCCTCGAGGCGATGTACGACGAGCGGCGCGAGAACGAGCTGGTCCAGCGTGAGACGCCCGGTGGCACGAAGATTTTCCGGCGCGGCCGCAACAGACGGTGAATTCAGAAATGGGAGCATGCGATCGAGGAAGGTCTCGCGCCAGGCGGGATTCATCCAGCGGTCGAGGTCCGCTGCCGCAAGGCGATCCGCAGCGAGAGAAAACTGCCAAGGGCCGGCGGGATCGCGGCGGTCGAACGTGCCACCCCAATGCGCGCCGAACGCCTGCGCCGACGAGAGAGTGACGTGGCGGATGCCGGGCTTGAGTTCCGCGCGGGCGTAGATTTGCACGACCGGGAGATTCAGAAACGGCGCGCGAAGCGCAGCGCCATCGGTCGATTTGTCTGGCACCTTGCCGTGCGCGTTAACTGGCGTGCCGAATTCCAGCCACCCGACGGGCTGGACTGCGGGCGCGGCCGGCGAGCGACTGAGCGCGGCCTGCCATCGCAGATCGCACGCAAACGGTCCGCTCAAGTCCCAGCCGCGCGAAATGTTCCATCCTAGAGCGCCGGCCGCCACAATCAGGCTGCGCATTTGGCCCGTGCTTCCCGCGAGGTGCCAGCCGGGAATTGCGCCGGCAGCGGGCTTGGTGGAAGCATCGAGGCGGAACGAGCCGTCCTCCGCGCGGCCCGGAGCGTTCCAGGAAAACGCAACCGGAAGGAGTGAAACGACGCCGCGGTCGTAGCGAAACTGAATTTGTCCCAGGTGCGCGGGAGTCCGAAGGGCGGTACCGAAGAGATCCACTCCTTCGCTGAGCACCACGGCATTCACCACGCGTGGCGGCCACGAGGGAAGAAAATGCGCGCGAACGCTGGCGAGTCCGCGAAGGGAGATGTTGTCGGCCACGCCGGGGCGAAACGCGCGAATCCACTCAAGCAGGTCGGCGAAGTCGATTGTGGAAGACGTCACTAAGAGCAACGGAGAGCCGGATAGTTCGGGGCGGAGCGTTTGGGAACGATCCCAGAGGATCACGCCAGCGGCATGCACGTTCGAATGCGGCGCTTCGAGAGTCGCTTCGGTCAGCTCCATTTCAGGGGAACCGGGATACCAAGCCGCGCGCGCGGTGAGATTGACTCCCGGATTGTCGGGGCGAAGCGCGAGGTCCCACCGATGGAGCTGGCGCAGCTCCGCGCGCCCCTGGATGACCCACGCATCGCTCTGATCCTGCGTGCGAGCGCTGACGGACAAAGCCAGCGAGCCGCGGACGCCGCTGTCCTCGCCGCGGGCGAGGCGCAGCACGTCCGAAACGGATGCATCGGTCCAGGAGGCGTTGAGCAAGGCGGGGCGAAGGCGCGATGACGTGCCTCCGACGTCGCCCGACAGATGAACCGTGCCGACCTGCTGTAGGAGCGCCGCGGCTCGCCACGGAGTTGCTGCGAGGTCCATGCGCCAGCGGCCGGGGCCGTCGGTTTCGAATTTTCCGGTCACGCCGACGAATGCTAGAGGAAGTTTCACGTCGCCCTGTTTGAAGTTGATGCGCCCACCTTCGATCTCAATCTTGCGGAAGCGGAGCGGCGAAACCGGCAACGGAGGACCGAACGGCACCTTCGCCGCCGAGGTGTCTGCTGGGCGCGGCAGCCATTCGGCGAGATTCCAGTCACCGGCAGAGTTGCGAACGAGATTCAGGCTGGGACGCATGAGAGAGAGCGTGCCGAGCTCGATATGCCCGCGGAGCAGGCTCTGCCAGCGCAGGCGAATCGTCATGGAATCGGCGCGCAGGAAATACTCCTGGCCGAAGCGAGGATCCTCGGCGACCGTGATGGAGCGCGCTTCGAGCAACGGTCCGCCCCAGATGCTGAACGCGTATCTGCCGACGTCAACCGGGCGTCCGAATGCGACTTCGAGGTGCTCCGTAAGTTTGCGATTCAGGCGGGTGTACTGGATCGCGAGCGAAACGCCTTCAGCGGCGAGCCACACGAAACCCGCAAGCAGCAGAATCCGCAGCGGCCAACGGCGCCAGGAGCGAGGCTTCAACGCTTCCTGTTTGAGCGGCTTCGCACGGTAGACAACTTCGGCATAAATGTCGGACATGGTGGATTCAAGAGCCGAGGCGATCGATTTCCAGCGGCGATCAGCGCACGACGCGGAGCATGCGGTCCCAGCGCGTGCGGCTGGAGATATGGACCAGCGTATCTTCGATGCCGCGAACCGAGGCCATCAGGCTCCGGTCGTTGTAGTCATCGGCTGTGGCTGACACGGACCAGTAGATCAGAATCGGCCGACCCATGATCGCACGGCGGTCGACAAAACCCCAGTAGCGGCTGTCGGAGCTGCGGTCGCGGTTGTCTCCCATGACGAAGTAATGATCAGGCGGAACAACAAGTTCGCCATGCTGAACGTGATTCAAAATCTGATCCGCCCATTCAGGGCGCAACTCGCGTCGCAGCGCGTAACCATCGACTGGAGGAAAGTTATCGCCAAAGGGATCGTCGGCCGCGGGATCGTGAACCACGTAGGGTTCGACCAGGAGACTGCCGTTGACGTAAACGCGCTTATCGACGATGCGAATGCGATCGCCGGGCAGCCCGATCACGCGTTTTACGTAGTGCAGATGATCGTCATAGGGAAACCTGAAGACGACGATATCGCCGCGGTGGACCGGGCGATATGGCAACAGCTTTTCGTACCAGGCGCCGGTGCCCTCGAACACGAATTTGTTCACGAGCAGATGGTCGCCCACGAGAAGCGCGGGTTCCATCGATTGGGACGGAATCTTGAAAGCCTGAACGACGAACGTGGTGCCGAAAAGGACGAGCAACACGGTGAAGAGCAGCGACTCAATGACATCGACCAGCGCGGTCTGCGGACGTGCGCGCGGGATTGGCGGTGGCTCGGGCGCCACTGCTACAGGGGATTCCGGAAGTGAGACTATGACTTCCATTCGTTTGACTCAGCCGGCGCCGCCATCCGACGCGAGAGCTTCTAGCGCTAGTTTCGCGGCGACCTGTTCGGCGTCCTTCTTGCTGCGGCCCTCGGACTCGGAAAGCCGTCGGCCGCCGTGCCAGACCTCCACATCGAACGTTTTCTGGTGCTCGGGACCGGACTCGCTCCGCAGGCGATACTCAACTTTACCAAGCCCGCGCTGCTGAAGCCATTCCTGAAGTGCGGACTTGTGATCAGGGCGTTCCAGGCCGTCGACGCCGCCCTCGATCGCGGGATCGAGCAAACTGCGGCGCAAGAAGGCCGTCGCGGCCGCGAGGCCGGCGTCGAGATAAATTGCGCCGACGATCGCTTCATAGGCGTCGGCGAGCAGCCGCTTCTTTTCGCGCCCACCCGTTTTCTCCTCGCCCGCGCCCAGGCGCAGATGTTCGCCGAGTTTCAGTCCGCGCGCCGCGGAATAGATGGAGGAGGCGCTGACGAGCCGCGCGAGTCCCTTCGAAAGTTTCCCGGCATCCCAACTGGGAAACAGCTCGAAGAGGCGTTCGCTCGCGACGATGCCTAGAACGCGGTCTCCCAGAAATTCGAGCCGCTCGTTGTCGATCCCGGCGGAGTTTTGACGGTGCGACCGGTGGGTGAGGGCGCGCTCGAGGCGTTCGGGATGCTGGAAACGGTGGCCAAGAATCGCCTCGAGATCTCCGCGTTCCTCTACGGTCATTGCCGGACTGCCTTTCACCGCTACTTCACCTGTTTCTTGGCGGCATCCGCACTCTGCTTGCAGCGGTCCTGCAGGCCGCCCGGAACCTGGCCGCAGCGATTGAAGGCGTCGGCTGCGTCCGCGTAACGACTCAGGCTCTGCAGACCCAGCCCGAGAACGAATAGGTCCGTGGGATCGGGAGCGGCGGCAAGCTGCGTGGCTTGCTGCAACTCCTTTACCGAGTTCTCCGAATCCTGGCGGCGGAAATAGACGAGTCCCAAGCCGCTGTGAGCTTCGGACAGGAGCGCGGTCTTCGATTTAGCAAATTCGTCGTCGGTAATGTTGCCCGGCTTGGTCAGCGCCGGGATGACGTCCATGGCATGCTTTTCGTAGCGCTCGGCCTTATCGAGGTTCTTAGCGGCGTCCGGGCTCTCCGGATTGTAGTCGTGGGGGATCACCCAGCCGACGATTACGAGCACCGTCGCATCGTCCGGACTCAGTGCGAGCGCCTTGTCCGCCTCGGCATAGAAATTTTTCCAATCCTGTTTCGCGTAATAAGCCGAGGTAAGAGCCGAGAATACGGACTCGGCGTAGCGGCTCGTCGGATATTTTTGAACGAAAGCCTCGCCGAGGCGAATTCGTGTATCCGCATCCTGCGGATTCGAGTTGTAAAATTCCTTGTACGCGGCTTCCTCCGCCGGATCGACTTTCGGCGGGGCAGGCGTGGGGGCCTGGTTCAACTCGCGCTGCTTCAACTGCTGGTCTTGGTCCGCTTGTTGCTCTTTGTCCGGCACCTTATTGGGATTGGTGCCCTGGGCGGGCGCGATCCCCGCAAAGGCGAGGCTGGCCGCGAAGGCACCCGCAAGGATTGCAATTCGAGCGTGCATGAATGATGGTTTCATGGTGCGTATCGTCTTCCCTTTTGAGAGTTTGATACTGCCTATTTGATCTGGGCGAGCTTTTTCGATTCATCCGCGCCCTGGCTGCAGCGGTCCTGGAGATTTCCCCCGAGCTTGCTGCAACGCGTGAACGCATCGGCTGCTTCGGCGTAGTGTTTCAGGTTTTCCAGGTCCATTCCCAGAACAAACAGATCGGTTTGATCGGGGTTGGGATTGTCCTGCACGACCTGTTGCAGCTCCTTCGCGGAGTTGTCGTAATCCTCGCGGCGGAAATAGACGAGGCCCAGGCCGCTGTGCGCTTGCGAGGATTTCTGCGTTTTCAGTGTAGCGAACTGCGCGTCGGTGAGACCCGATGGCTTGGGCAGCGTCGGAAGAACCTGGAGGGCGTGCTTCTCGTACGTCTCGGCCTTGTCTAATTTACTGTCCGCGTCCGGATCGTCCGCGTGGAAGACGTGCGGAATCACCCAGCCGACATTCGTGAGGACGTCAACGTCGTCCGGTTTGAGCGCGAGCGCGCTGTCCGCGGACGCATAAAAATCCTTCCAATCCTGCGTGGCATAGTAGGCGGTGACCAAGCCAGCATCCACGGCTTCGGCGAGCGAACTCTTTGGGTATTTTTGGAGGAACGCCTGGCCGAGCTGGATCTTCTTGTTAATATCCTCGCTTTCCCTGTAGAAGGCCTTGTACGCGTCCACTTCCTTGTGGTCGACCCCTTGGGTCTGCACGTCCGTGAGCATATGCAATCGGGTTTGCAATGAATCCGTCCCGGATGACATCGGGGTAGCCTGCTGGCCACCGGCCACCTGCGCGTGCGAAAACGTGGCAGCAATAAGAGCCGCGCTGAGTGCAATCGACAGAGTCCGAATGGCCGAGTAGATCGACGAAGTTTTCATTTTGATTGATCCTCCCGTCGGAATATTGACTGTGCGGGCCTTCGCATGAGACGGCTGGCTCATGGATGTGGTTGCTCGCTTTCCGCCGGGCGTTGCGGGGCCTTGTAGGCGGTTTCCATGCCGCTTTGCGCCGCGATGCGGGCGGCCTCGGGGGCGCCGTCGACAGCCAGAGCCGCACGGTACTCGTTCACGGCGACGTCGCGCTCATCTTCGAGATCGTGGATGCGGCCGAGGTACACGTGCGCCCAGGATAAAATCGCCGGGTCGGACGGCGCGGCGGAATTCGGAGCGGACGTCAGCTTCTCGAAGAGTCCCTGGGCGCGTTCCGCCTTACCCGAGATCACCGAAGCGATCGCCAGGCCGTACAGCACGCGAGGATCGTCCGGGTATTTGGCGAGCGCTGTTTCGAATGTCGCCGTCGCCGCTGAAGCATCTTTCCTCGCGATCTCGCGATTACCTTCGGCGAGCCAACGATCCAGCTCCGAAAGCTGCGAGGCATCGGGCTCGCCGTGCTGCTCCAATGCAGGGCCGGAATCCGCTTCAGCAAATGTCACTTTCTGCAAGCGCTTCTGCTCGTCCGGCACGCTGATGCCCGCAATGAGATCTGGGAAGTAATACGACATGGCGGGCTCGGCCTTCTCGAATTTCTGCAGTTGCGCCACCAGCGGGCGGACAAGAATGTATCCAGACTCGTCATCCGCCGTGAGCGCCGTTTCGAGCTGATCCGCTGGGAGATGGCGCAGGCGCAACTCGACCGCCCGAATCAGACATTCATCCATTAGCCCGACGAAATCATCGTGATATTCGAGCGGCAAGCCCGGAGCCCGGCCCGCTACTTCAAGCAAGGCGCGCTTGCTGTCCACGACCGGACGGTAGCGGATCACGAAACGGTCGAGCATGAAATGCAAGTAAGCGTGCTGAATCGCGTTGGTATGCAGATCGGCATTCGTTCCGACCACAATCGAATAGCGGCTTCCAAAATTGCGGAAATTCGTGTGCGTGCTCACGAGCGGCTCAACGTACACGATGAAGCTGCGCCCGTTGGCCGGTTTGGCGATCTCCCGCAGATATGCGTCGGAAACCATCGCAATCCGCCGCAGCGACACTCGGTAGCGGTCTACGGATGGTTCGTACTCCGGTTCGATTTTGGCCCAGCGGACGTCAAGATGCGCTTCGCGGTAAAACTTTGCGAGCACTTCCTGAAATCCATCGATCGTGAGCACGTCCGGCGGCAGAAGATCGCGGTCCATTTCAAACTGGAACGCCGGAGGAGGGCCGGCAACCAATGCAAAGGTAATGTATCTGGAAAGCGTATCAGCGGGATTGCTCAAGGCGTGGTCGCGGTAGAACTGACGCAGTGCGTCCGTCGCCGGCCCTTGCATCTTGAGCAAGTCGCCGCGGAGCGCGAGGCGCGCGGGCATTTCCGCCAGCGTGCTCTCGTCGGCGTCGAAACCCGCCGCGTCCAGCGCGCACATGGTCGCAAAAATCTGAGGGCTGGCTTCGACGTTGACGCCGGAAACTTCCTCGGGCGCCGCATCCTGCGCCTTCAGGCCCGGCGGAGCGACCGCGACGACAGCGGCCAGAAACGCGAGCACGCAAGATATCTGCAAGAATTTTCGGATGGGCAAGCTCCTCGATGCAATAGGTCTGATGGGATTCCGTTCGCGCAGCCGGCAAGTTCCTCCGATTTTCATCCGGCGTCCCGTGATCCCCCGATACCCTGAAACTCTAGCGAGTGGATGGGGCGGAGTCAAGAATCGTGGATAGAGGCAGCACGAGAGGGAGATTCCGGAATCCGCGTCAGCCGCGGACAAGAACCCCGCTGAAATTCAGCAGGACACGACCGCCGCCCATCGGACGCCCGAATCCGAGCTGCGGGCGGAAGCGGGAAAACAACAGAACCTGATCGAGCTGGTGCCGCACCGCAGTGTCGGTCGGACCGGAAAGAATCTTGTAGTAGACAACCTCGCCCTGCGCGTTGACCGTCGCTTCGAGCAGCAGAGCGCCCGAATTGGGAAGGCCGTCCGTTTGCTCAATGCCCGGAACCGGGAAAGGCGCCAGACTCTCAAGCTGCGCGGGCTGGACGAGATTCAGAGGAAGATCATCCGCGGCCACGCCGCCGATGGGCATGCCCATGAGCATGCTCTGCACGGCGATCACGAATACCGCAATCGCCGTCAGAACGCCGCCCGTAGCGGGGACCGCCAGCGGCCTCAAAATGTTCTGCGAGACCAGCGCCGCTCGGGACCACAACCGACCCAGCGGCGCCCAACGCGAGCGTCTTTGCGAGACTTGTACGCGAATGCGCAGCGCCAGATCAGCGGGAGGTGCAACGGCCTCAACGCTTGCCAGCCGCACCGATAACTGGGCGTAGCGCTCGATTTCGCGCCGGCAGGAACCGCAAGATTCAAGATGCTCGCGCAGGCGGGCTCGGTCGCGCGGAGCGATCGCACCATCCAAATAACCCGGCAAGTGCCGCTGTGATTCGCGGCAATTCATCTCTCGCCTCCGTGCGTCTCTGCGTTCTGAATGGCTTCCGCGCGAGGAGCATCCAGGATTTCGGTGCGCGCTACATACCGAATCTTTGCCTGGCGCCGCAAGTCGGTGCGGCCCGCCTGATCGGCTGTCTCGGACGTCTGGCGCGCCGGAACGTGCAAAAGTGGATCGAGAATTTCTCTCAAGGTCCGCCGACCGCGCAAAATGCGCGACTTCACGGTGCCCACCGAAACTTCAAGCACCTCCGCGATCTCTTCGTATGACAGCCCCTCGAGGTCTCTCAAAATGACGGCGCTGCGGAAGAGCGGCGGTACCTCGCCTAGCGCGCGGCGCACAGCCGCCTGCGTTTCGTGCGTGGCGCACTGCTCGAACGGAGTGGCTTCCTCGTCCTTCAGCTCGAGCATCGGGCCCTTCTCTTCGGTTTCCGCATCGATCGAAACCTGTTGCCGGTGGTGCCGCCAGCACCAGCGGCGATGGTTCAAGGCTTGGCGCACCGACACGCGATACAGCCACGTCTTCAGCGAACTGCTGCGGCGAAATCCGCGGATTCCGCGAAACACGCGCAAGAAAACTTCCTGGGTAACATCAGCTGCATCGGCTGCGTCTGAGAGGATTCCATAAACCAAGTTGTACACACTGGAGTGGTAGTAGGTGACGAGATACTCGAACGCGGAGTCAGAGCCAGCCTGAAGCTCCGCAACCAGCTCGGCTTCGTCTCGTACCCACGGCAGCGATTGTGCGATTCCAGCCATCGGTTACGCCGCGCTCCCCGGGGCCTCTTTCTACCAAACTTAGACACCGGATTGCGCCGCTATGTTGCAAGTCTAGCAGAAAAGTGCGGCGGGTGTGATGTACCGAAGGTACTGGTGGGACGAGTGGCTGAGACTACGGTAAGGCTTGTATTTTCAATTGATTACTGCGATTGCATGCGCGGCCACGTTTATTTCGCGGGCGAACCGACTTTAAGGGAGCTCGTTTTCGGCCTCCGGCAGCGCCACATAGATATCGAAGAGCGGATCAATTCCTAGGCGAGGCGCGATACCGCAGCTTCACAGATGTTGCGATTCACAGTATAAAGACATCCTGGACCAAGGCCGCGCGGCGGACGCCGGAGCGGAAGGGTTCAGGCTCGGTCCAAAGGCGCCTGTGGATATACCGATTCAGGATTCTAAGAAGAGCGGCGCAGGTCTGTTCCTGGTAACTCTGCTCTTCGGAGTGCCCTCGATCATCGCCTTCGGTTGCGCGTTTGCGTCATCGCATACCAGATGGTATCCATCGTCGGCCCTGTGGTTCATCTACGAGGCATCTCGCTACGTGGCGTACGTCGGCATAGCCGTCTCGGTTGGCATGATCGTCACGGTGGCTATCCAGCGCAGCATCTCCTCAAAATATATCGCGTGGATGGGATTCTCGGTGGCAGCTACAGTAGTGATCTTGTGGTGTGCCGCGCATGTTTCGGGCAGGTCTTAAATATGGGCGCAAGCAGCGGAGAATTAGTTGGTGGAGCCGATGGGATTCGAACCCACGACCTCCTCGATGCCATCGAGGCGCGCTCCCAACTGCGCCACGGCCCCACCGAAGTCTACATTTGCACTTATAGTACCACGAGATACCGAGCGTCAGACCGCGCGGAAACCGGGAATGCCGGAATAATTCAGGAATGCGAACTTCGCGCTGAAAAAAGGAACGGGACCGAGCGGCTTACGTCTTAGAATACGGTCCCTATGGCCAAAATCACTTTTCTGGGCGCGGCAGGCACAGTTACCGGTTCGAAGTATCTGATCGAAGCAGGGGGCAAGAGACTGCTGGTTGACTGTGGCCTCTTCGAAGGCTCAAAGGAGCTGATTCAGCGAAATTGGGATCGCCTGCCGATCGATCCCGCCACGATCGACTGGGTGCTGCTGACGCACGCGCACATCGATCATACGGGCTATCTGCCGCGGCTCGTGCGTAATGGCTTTCGCGGACCGATTTATTCGAACGCCGCGACGCACGAACTGTGCGAGCTGCTGCTGCCCGATTCGGCGTATCTGCAAGAGGAAGACGCGCGATACGCCGCGAAGAAAGGCTACAGCGCCCACAAGCCTCCGCTGCCGCTCTACACCGTGCCGGAATCGCAGGCGGCGCTCAAACAGTTCCGCGGAATCCCTAGCAACGACGCCTTCGCCATCAGCCCGCAGTTCTCCGTCCTCCCGCACGACGCGGGACACATATTGGGAGCCACGTGGCTCGAGTTGACGATCACGGAAAACGGCAAGCGGACGCTGGTTGTTTTTTCGGGGGATCTCGGCCGTTACGATCAGCCCCTCTTGAAAGATCCGGAACCGCCCACGCGCGCCGATTTTCTTTTGTGCGAATCGACGTATGGCGATCGGGAACACCCCAGCGGCTCAGTGCAGGATGCGTTGGCGGACGTCGTCAACCGCACCGCGAAGCGTGGCGGAGCTGTCGTGATTCCCGCATTCGCCGTCGACCGGACACAATTGCTGCTCTATTACCTGCGCCAACTCGAGGATCAGCAGCGGATTCCACATCTGCCCGTGTACGTTGACAGTCCCATGGCGATCAATATCACCGAGATTTACATGCGCCATCGCACGGACCACGACCTGAAACAGCAGACCGAGGCCGATCCGCTTAACGTCCACGAAGTTCATATGACGCGCACCGTCGCCGAGTCGAAAGCGATCAACGACGTGGTCTCACCCTGCATCATCATTTCGGCAAGCGGCATGATCACGGGAGGGCGCATCAAGCACCACTTGGCGAAACGATTGCCCGATTCGCGCAGCACGGTGCTGATCGTCGGGTATCAGGCGGAAGGCTCCGGAGGGCGCGCGCTGCTCGACGGCGCAAAGTACCTGCGCATTCACAACGAGCAGGTTCCGGTGCGGGCGGAAATCGTCGAAATCGGAGAGCTTTCGGCTCATGCGGGAAGGAGCGAATTGGTTCGCTGGCTTTCGGGCTTTCAAGCGCCGCCGCACCAGACGTTCATGGTCCACGGCGAGCCGAGCGGCCTGAACGGCCTGCGCGACGCGATCGCGGCGCAATACCGCTGGCCCGTCACGATTCCGGATTATTTGCAGTCGTTTGATTTGACCTTGTAGGAGAACTCCGTGAGTCCAAGAAGGGCGCTCGCTATCGCCAGTTGCTTCTTTATCGTGATTGTCGCTTACGGCCCTGCCCTCTCGACTATTCTTGCGCATGAGCAGCCTGTCGTTTCAGAACTGGAGTATCGCGTGTACAACGCAACGCTCGACCTTATGCAATTTGAGAAGAAAGACGTTCATGTTTTGATTGCCGAAACCACGCTCAATTTTAAGTGCGGTGGAGACTCGGGCAACCCGGTTCTAATGAACGGCTGCAGTGGAATGCGTATGCCGCCGGACGAACCCAAGGATGTCGGGCAACTTCTTCAAAGGAACTGGCCAAACATGGAGACAGCAACGTGGGACGATTTCGCGAAGCAAAATGCAGACAGCGCGAAGCTGCGTGACGCTTTCTCGACGTCATGGAAGCACAAGCTGGCAGCTTTAGATGTTTCCCTTCCGGGAGAGTGGGCAGCGCCCGACTTGACCATCTTTCTTTCGCGCGTGGGTTTCAATACGAACCGGACCGAGGCGGTGGTTTATTCTCTGACCTTCTCGTATATGGACAGCGTGCCTACGGAGGGTGACTATTTTATCTTTCGAACTGATGCTGGGGAATGGAAACCAAAGGGCAGAGTGACTTACCTACAGATGGATCCCTCTTCAGATAAACGAACCGTCGCTAAGTAAACGAAGAACCGCTCCGCAGCTTCGCCAACCTCTCGGCTGCGGCCTGAAACGTGGCTTCCTTCTTGCAGAACGTGAAGCGGAGGTGCATCCGGCCGTCCGCGGGATGGCGATAGAAGCTCGATCCCGGCACCGCGGCGACGCCGATCTCCGTGACGAGATATTTCGCGAAGGAGACGTCGTCGGGAAAGCCGAATGCGGAAATGTCCGTCATGATGTAGTACGCACCGCGCGGTTTGAAGCAGCGAAAGCCCGCGCCGGTGAGGATTCCAAGCAGGCGATCGCGGCGCACCAGATATTCGCGGGCGAGCGATTCGTAGTAGCTCGCGGGCAAGTGCATCGCCACTGCGCCCGCTTCCTGCAAGGGCGCGGCCGCGCCGACGGTGATGAAATCGTGCACCTTGCGGATGGCCGCGGTCACTTCCGGCGGGGCGATCGCCCAGCCAACCCGCCAGCCCGTGACGCTATACGTTTTCGAGAGCGCATTGATCGTGATGGTGCGGTCGCGCATTCCGTCGAGAGATGCGAGCGAGATGTGCTTCGCGCCGTCGTACAGCATGTGCTCGTAGATTTCGTCCGTGATGGCGAAAGCGTTCCAGCGCACGCACAGGTCGCGGATGATCTCAAACTCGGCGCGCTCGAAGACTTTGCCCGTGGGATTGTTCGGCGTGTTCAGGATGATCGCCTTCGTCGCCGGGCCGAACGCAGCGGCCAATTCGTCGGGATCGAAGGTCCAATCGGGCGGCCGCAGCTTGACGAAGCGCGGACTGGCGCCGGAAAGAATCGCGTCGGGGCCGTAATTTTCATAGAACGGCTCGAACACCACTACTTCGTCGCCCGGATTGATGATCGCCATCATCGCGGAAATCATCGCCTCGGTCGAGCCGCAGCACACGGTGATCTCGCGCTCGGGATCGACGGTGACGCCCTGCGTGTGCTGGAACTTTTCCGCAATGGCGTCGCGAAACTTTTTCGCGCCCCAGGTAATCGCGTACTGATTGATGTCCGCGGCGATGGCCTCCTGCGCGGCGCGCTTGATCTCGGCGGGCGCGGGAAAATCGGGAAAGCCCTGCGAGAGATTCACAGCGCCGTGGCGCAGCGCCAGGCGCGTCATTTCCCGGATCACGGATTCGGTGAACTGTTCGGCTTTGACGGAAAGTTTCGGGCTAGTGAGCGCGGTGCGTCCGGGTTGTGCGGGGTTCATCTGGCGCTCCATAGAGCTGGCGATAAATCTGGGCGTTGCGCGAAATAATTTCGACGTACTGGCGCGTCTCGGTAAACGGAATCGAGTCGACGAACTCGGCCGTTTCGCGGTACGTCTGCCCAGCCGTCCACGCCGTCACGCGATCTTCCCCGGCGTTGTACGCGGCTAGCGCCGCCTCGACGGTGCCAAACTGTTTGCGCAGGCCCGCGAAATAAACTGTTCCGAGCCGCACATTGTAATCCGGATCGAAGAGCTGCGATTGCGAATAATGGACTTTTTCTTCCTTGGCGAGACGCCGCGCCGTCGGCGGAATGATTTGCATCAGGCCGATCGCATTCTTTCCGGACCGGGCATCGGGTTCGAACGCCGATTCCTGGTGGATCAGGCCGGCGACGAGCATCGAATCGAGCCCGTTTCTGGCCGACCAGCGGCGAATGGAATCCTTGTACGGCAATGCGTAGGCCGCGAGCCAGACTTCGCGCGGCACCTCCGTAAACTTCTGCGCCTCGAGCTGCGGAACGATCTGGCGCACGGTGACGATCGCCGCGCCGTAATGACCGGCAGCTACGGCCGATTGCGCGGCTTCGAGCAGCAGCCGCGGCTCGTGAGTCGCCGCGTATCCGGCGCGCAATTCGAGTTCCGCCGATGCGTCGAAACCAATCGACTGCAAAGCGTCGGCGCGCGCCTGCCATTTCGCGGCGGACGCGGGAATCTTGGCATCGACCGGCGGCGGACCGGGCGCCGGCGCAATTGTATCCAGCACAGCCGGATCCTGCTCCGGCACCGAGCCCAGAGCTTGCAGGCGCGTGGCGCCCTGGCTCGCGAAATAGTTCTGCGGATAGCGCTCGGACAATTTGTCGTAATAGCTGCGCGCGATACCCGGTGTTCCGGCTTCCTCCGCCAGACGGCCGAGCCAATAGAGCGCGTCGGGAGTGTAGGACGATCCCGGAAAGCGCCGGAGATGCTCCTCAAGCAATGCCGCGCTCTCCGGCTGGCGCTTCAGAACAGCAGTCCACGCGACGCGCCACTGCGCGGAGACTGCCTCAGGCGCCGTGGGAAAATTCTCTGCGACGCGTTTGTAGTAGCTGGAAGCGCGGTCGCGATCGAGCTGCACCCAGTAATAATTTCCCGCGAGGAAAAGCGCGGACTCGGCCCAGTGGCTCGATGGCGCACGCGCGACCGCGGCTTCGATCGCAGCGACCATTTGCGTTTCTTGCTGCTGTGAGCGATAAAACTCCGCCAGCGAATCGGAGCGCTCCGCATCGACATCGGGATCGCTAATTTGCAGCGCGGCTACTTCCGAAGGGCCAGCGCCCAGCGCGAGCCCGCATTCGAGCATGCGCAATTGTGCTCGCTCACGGTCAGGCCCGGAAAGCTCGGGCGCAAGCGCGGCATATTCGTTGCGCGCGTCGGCCCAATCCTTGGCGCCAAACATGATCGCGGCGTGGGCAAGGCGCTCGTCGACCGGCAACGGAGGCAACTGGGCGCCGAGGCTGCCGCGCAAGAAGTCGAGCTTCGCGCCGGCTTCGCGGCCCTGATCGCTCGCGGCAAAGCGCGCGTAAAGCTCCTCGTAATCGGCGGCGGCGTCCAGCGGACGCCCGGCTTGCTCTCGCGCTTCGGCGCGCAGGAAAAGCAGCGCGGGCTTCTGTGGCGTGGCGGCATAGGCGTCGAGCGCCGCTACGGCGTCCGCCGGCTGCTTCGCCGCGATCGCCGCTTCGCCAAGAGATTGCAGCGCTTGATCCGTCATCACGGAAGACGGATACGCGACGCGAAATTTCTTGAGCTGGGCGAGCGCGTCGGCGCTACGATTCTGTGCGAGATCGGTTTCGGCGGCCCAATAGAGCGCGTAATCACCGAGCACTGGATCGCTTTCCGCGCGAGCGAACCATTTGGCCGCCGCCGCGTAATTCCCCTTGCCGTAGTCGAAATAGCCGAGCGCGAGCGACGCGCGCGTGCCGAGTACGCCGGCAGATTTTTGGATGGCGATCGCGCTGAGCTGCGTGTAGGCAGGACGCGGATCTTTATCCTTCAGCGCCCGCGAAAGTTTCTCAAGCTGCTTCGCCGTGAAGACGACCCTGACCGTGTCCGCTCGCGCGGGCTGCGCGAGACACGCCGAGCAAACCATCACCAGAATCGCGACGGAACGAAGGAACGGGCCGGGGTAGTTCATAGCTGCTATTTTAGTGCCGCAGGACGGGCGAGGGATAGGGGTACTCTCCGAGGGTTTCGCCATCGCCCCCGGCGAGAATTTCCACCATCCAGTGATGGAAGTAATCGATGGGATGATCCTGGATCGCGCGGAAACGCCGATCGTATTCCTTGCGGGCCTTGTCAAGATCGCTGCGCAGCCGCTGGCAGATATCTTTGTTCTCTCGGCCAAGGGCGACATCCTTGGGCCGCAGGAGTTTGATGTCCTGCATGGTCACTTTTGCGAGGCGGTTCGCGCGGCGATGCAAGTCCTGGAGTTCGGACGAAAGGCTGGCGACGTCGAAACCGGGAGCTTCCGCAACCGCTGCGGTGGCTGGGGCTTCGAGTTCGGATACCTCTGGCGGCTCAATTGTTGCCGCGTGGATAGGCACCTCGACAGGCGCTTCGAGCGGAACTTGTTCCGCGGGTGCCCAATCCGATGGAGGTTCCACGCGAATCGGCACTTGAATCGCCGGAGCGGGTGCCTCTTCTTCGGCCTCGGCGACGGCGGACGCATGCGCGGTTGTATGACCGTCCGCGCCATCACGGTCGCGCGGATTCAGCGCAACAGCCACGAAATTCGAGAGCACGGACAGGCCAGCGGCAAGCGCCGAGGCGGCCGTCTGCGCGCGGAGCATCGCTGGCAAAGCGTTGCTCGGGCGGGTGGACGCGCAAGCCGCGACGAGATCGGCGTACGCCTGGTGCAGCTCGTCGGCGGTCCGCTGCAACGGAGCCAGATTGTCGCGCAATGCCCTAGAAACTGCTTCCTCGAGGGCCTGCTCAAGCGATCGTTGTCGTTCTTTCAAGGGATTCCCTATCCTTTTGCGATTATGGAAACGGTGTCGAGGGGTGTCAACTGACATTCCGGCAAGGGGTTCCTGGGCGTGCAGGACCTGTGCTGGTTCAGCCTGAAATGGAATGAGGGCGTTTTCCGTCAGTGAGTAATCCGCCCCTTGGGCAAGATCATTGTAGCTCCACCACGTCCATCTGTCTCAACTTCCGGTTAGCCCCTTAACCAGGAGTTGTCGCTGTACTCCTACAAGAAAATCAATTCAAAGTTTGAAGATTGCTCCTAAAACGAATCCCAAATAAGTACACGTGAGGATTGCGGGCGAAAGCTGCACGAGGTACGAGGTCACCCGTGCTTCTCGCTGCTTTTTGCTTTTCGGCTGCCTAGTCACACAATTGTCACGGCTCAGAAACAAAAGCGAAACATTGAAGGCTTTAAAATCGCCCTTTTGTACAACCGTTCAATCCCAAATCCGAAGGGCAGAAATGCGAAGGGAAGGAACGGCATGAAAACGATCGGGAGGGTTTTCTATAGCGGCATCGCTCATTGAGGCGGTCGTCTCGACGCTGGCATTCGCAGCCGGGATGAAGATCGCATGAACCGAAGGGATTTCATGCGGCTTGGATGGGCCACCGTGATCGCGACGGGGGCAGGCAAGCTGCGGCCCGCGTTCGCGCAGTCGCTAGCGCTCCGGCAGGTTCCGGGGACGCAACCGCATCCGATGGTGGCGACCTTGGACCCGAAGGCCACCGGGCGCGCGGTGGATTTCACCTTGCAAATCGCACCGATGATGGTCGAGCTGGCCCCTCAGGTTGTGATCAGCACCATCGGTTACAGCAACAAGGTCCCTGGCCCCATCCTGCGGGTGCGCGAGGGCCAGCCCGTCACCGTCGACGTTGTGAACGAAACGGATGTTCCGGAATACGTGCACTGGCATGGCCTGTTCGTTCCGTCGGAAGCGGATGGGGCAGAGGAAGAAGGCACACCCCCGGTCCCGCCCCACGGCCGCCGGCGCTATCAATTCGTGGCCAAGCCGGCAGGTTCGCGATGGTACCACTCGCACACGATGGCAATGATGGATCTGCATCGGGGCTCCTACACCGGTCAATTCGGTTTTCTCATGATCGATTCCGGGAATGATCCTGGGCTCTACGACCAAGAGGTCTTTCTGGCGCTGCATGAATGGGAGCCTTATCTGACCACGATGGATCAGGACGAGGAAGCGGCAGATCCCAACGATCCGATGCCCGAAAAATCCGTCACTCCAGACCCGCGTCCCAACGGGCTCGAAGTCGGCGCTCCTCTTTACTCAATCAACGACAAGATGCTCGGCGCGGGGGATCCCCTCCGCGTGCAGTCGGGTCAGCGCATCCTGATGCACCTGCTCAACGCCAGCGCTTCGCAAATTCATCGCGTGGCTTTGCCCGCCCACAAGTTTCAGGTGATCGCTCTCGACGGAAATCCCGTGCCCGCGCCTCAGCTGGTCAGCGTGATTGAGATCGCCCCCGGTGAGCGCGTGGATGCGATCGTGGAGATGAATCAGCCGGGCGTCTGGATTTTAGGGGAGCCGCGCGATGTCGCGCGGCAATCCGGCATGGGAATCGTGGTGGAGTACGCCAATCAGCAGCAGCGCGCGACTTGGCTTCCACCTCCGAACGCGCGCTGGGACTACACAATCTTTGGCAAGACCGCGCCGCATCCCGCGCCAGACCAGACCATCGATATGGTCTTTGAAAAAGTGCCTGGCGGGCCCCATGGGATCAATCATTGGCTCGTCAACGGCAAGGAATATCCGCATGAACGGGAATTCGTGTTCCATCAGGGAGGGCGCTACCGGCTGGTGTTTCACAATCGCAGTGACGATTCCCACCCGCTGCACATCCACCGGCACCTGTTCGAGATCGTCGAGCTCAACGGCAAGCCGACTGCCGGCATCATGAAGGATACGGTGATCGTTCCCGCATTTGGACGCGCCACAGTGGATATGGTCGCCGACCAGCCGGGCCTCACGTTGTTTCACTGCCATATCCAGCAGCACATGGACTTTGGTTTCATGGCGCTGTTTCGCTACGCCTAAGCACCGCATCGCCTGCAAAACGGGCGGGGTGGCGATTCTGCGGAGCCAAACGTTGTGTGTTCGTTCAGCGGCACAGTTTCAACCAGGTCGTTATGAATCGACGACGGATTCGCTTACGGCAAGCCTCTTTAGTCCTCGGTAGCGTCAAGGACATTCCGTTTTGCTGATGGTTTAAACGACCTCCCGAATAATCTGTATTACGGCTTTTTCACACGTTCGACATACACACGAAATATTGAAGGGATAAAATTCGCCACCTTGGCAACTATCCAACTACAAGTCCGAACGGGAGGAACCGCATGAAGACGATCCGGGGAAGGTTCCGAGCGGCAGTGCTCATGGGAGCGGCCGCCTCGGTGCTGGCATTCGCAGCTGGGGCAAAGGCACAGAATCAAAACTCCAATGGCGACTCGTGGCTGTTCGGCGATCCGGCGCCGAAGGACAATCCGTGGCCTTACGCAACAACGGGCCGCTCGCCCGTGCTGGCGGTGGTTGGCGACGTCGCCTGCCAGCCAGATCAAGACCATGTGTCAGGTGGCGGTGAGGCTGCGCATGAAACCTGCGACACCCCCAAGGCCCCCTACACCAGCACCACCAGCACGCCCCCAGGGCCGCCGTACTCTCTGTACCAATCTCAGGAGGCCACCGCGAATCAGATTGAGACTATGAAGCCTGACGCCGTCGCGCTTCTCGGAGATCTGCAATACCAGGTAGGCCAATACCAGGACTTTGAGAAATCGTTCGATTTGACGTATGGCGCCTTTAAATTTCTACACCGGCCCGCGCCCGGCAACCACGAGTTTTATGACGAGCATAGCGAGACCGGCGTTGCCGGCTACGGCTACTTCTCCTACTACAACGGCTTCCAGCTCAATGCCGATGGTACTATTCCGACGACTACGATCTCGGACCCGTGCCCACCAGCTTTGGCGGCGGCATGCAACTATCCGGGCCTTACCACTGCCATTGCCCAACCCGTGCCGCGGCCGGATGGACAGGCGGGGCACTTCGAGTTGGGGGTGAACGCAGGCCTGAACGGAACTGGAGTCGGGGATGGCTGGTACTCCTACAATCTGGGCGCGTGGCACCTTATTTCGCTCAATATAGAGTGCTCGACACAGCCGGGCGGCTGTAGCGACACCGGCACCTGGTTTGCTGCCGAACTCGCATGGCTGAAAAAGGATCTTGAGGAGAACCACGCCCCGTGCACGCTCGCCTACTGGCACCAGCCCTCGTACAGCGCTGCCGACAGCCTCACCCCTGAGGGCACGACCGCTCTGGCCTTTTGGCAACTGCTCTACGAGTACAACACCGACTTGGTGCTGAACGGACACGACCACCTCTATGCCCGCTACCGCCCACTTGACCCTTCCGGGAATTCCGATCCCAAAAAGGGCATACGGGAATTCATCGTGGGCACCGGCGGCGAGACACTAGATACGGTCGTCGCAAGCACAACCGGAGACGCCGGCGCGCAATTCAACGCAGCGAATCTCGAGGCGTCAACCGGGGACTACTGGGGTGTGATGGCCCTGACGCTTGATCCGAACGGCTACAAGTGGGATTTCGAGTCGGCACTGGAACTTCCTGGAGCTCCTGCAGGGACTTACAGCGACAAGGGCGTCGGCACCTGCCACGGCGGGCCCAGTTGGGGTCGGTAAAAACCAGGGTCATAACAAATAACTAGGGCGTCTTCGCCAGGTTGTCTTTGACCTTTCGTTCGTACGCGTTCCCCCTTCGCGACTTCTCGCGAAGGGGGAACTTCTCTTTCCTCGCTCTCAGTTCCTTTTCGCGGCTTTTCCTCATTCCCGCACCTGCACCCGCGATACTTTTTTCATCCCTGTATAAGGAACATTGCCCCTGCCACTATCAGCAGGAGTTCGATGTGATCTCTGCAAGATGATCGCTACAAAAAGCTTGTCTGGCTGGTTTCGTCACCGAAAGTCGCGATTAGTCGGCAACTGGCAAGTAATCCGCGTCGCGCGGCCCAGTGGCGTCGGTTCTTCCGCTGTTCCTTCGCCGTCTCCAACTTCCGATCTCTCTCGGCCTGAATCTCCTGCTGATGCCCGGCGAGCATGTCCTTCGGCGTAATGTAGCCGATGGCGCTGTTCAGGCGCACATTGTTGTAATGCTCCACGTAACCCTTAACCAGACGCCGCGCATCTTCCAGCGACAGCGGCGTGCCAGGCCGGATGCACTCCCCTCTGAGTGACTTGTGCCAACGTTCGATTTTGCCGTTCGACTGCGGGTAATACGGCGAAGTCCTGACGTGCGTCATGCCCGAAATGCGGATGAACTCCTTGAAGTCCTTGGCGATAAATTGCGGCCCGTTGTCGGAAATGACCCGCGGCCTAACCCCCAGGGTACTGCTCTTTGGACCGTTCCAGAATGATCTCAATGTCGGCTTCCGTCATCTACTCGCGCAGATCCCAATGAACTAGGAAACGACTGTAGCCGTCCAGGATGCTGCACAGGTAGTAGAACGTCGCGCAAACGTTCAGGTAGGAAACATCGATATGCCAATGCTGGTGCGGCTGCGGCGGTTGTTCAAACCCGGTCCCTTTCTTCGAAGGCTTCCCGTTCCACTTCCGCAGCAGTCCCGCGCGGCTCAGCACCCGCCACACGCTGGCCGGACTCACCGCCACGATGTCGGCGTCCAGCATCATGAATGCGTCAGCCGCCGGTAGCCTTCCAGCGGGTTCTTCAGATGGAAGGCAATGATCGCCTGCTTTTCCCACTCCTCCAGCCAAAAGTCCCGAGGAACCCAGCCGTTATGCTCATTGGTCTTGCCGTAGCGATCGCGCCAGCCGTAGAACTTGCTGGCCGTGATGCTGAGCCACCGGATGAACCGCCCGGCGCTGATCTCAGTCTTCTCCGACCAGTGCCGGACGAAATCCACGATTTGGTCCCGCGTATCGTGCGGAACCCAGACCCCGGTCAGAGTTCCCCAACTTTTTTTTAGGGCAACATGCTCCGCCATCAGTTCGGCCAAGACCTCATCCTTCGTCTGGATCTTCTTCTCCAGATACGCGATTCGTTCCTGTTCGGGCTGATGGTTGGTCCGTCCTCGCTGCTGAAACGCCGCCGCTCCGTTCTCAAAGAACTCCTTCCGCCAGCGGTAGAACACCGTCGCCTGGAGTCCCAGTTCATCACGCAGGTCCGAGATCGGCACCCCTTCCACCAAATGCCTCCTCAGAATGGAAACCTTCTCTTCCGACGTGTAGTGCTTCCGTTGCTTTTTCATCTGTTCGCTCCGTTAGTGTCTTAACGGATGAACGCTTTCTCCAATTCCAACTGAGGCAGGACAGTGTGCTGGTTCAGCCTGAAATGGAATGAGGGCGTTTTCCGTCAGTGAGTAATCCGCCCCTTGGGCAAGATCATTGTAGCTCCACCACGTCCATCTGTCTCAACTTCCGGTTAGCCCCTTAACCAGGAGTTGTCGCTGTACTCCTACAAGAAAATCAATTCAAAGTTTGAAGATTGCTCCTAAAACGAATCCCAAATAAGTACACGTGAGGATTGCGGGCGAAAGCTGCACGAGGTACGAGGTCACCCGTGCTTCTCGCTGCTTTTTGCTTTTCGGCTGCCTAGTCACACAATTGTCACGGCTCAGAAACAAAAGCGAAACATTGAAGGCTTTAAAATCGCCCTTTTGTACAACCGTTCAATCCCAAATCCGAAGGGCAGAAATGCGAAGGGAAGGAACGGCATGAAAACGATCGGGAGGGTTTTCTATAGCGGCATCGCTCATTGAGGCGGTCGTCTCGACGCTGGCATTCGCAGCCGGGATGAAGATCGCATGAACCGAAGGGATTTCATGCGGCTTGGATGGGCCACCGTGATCGCGACGGGGGCAGGCAAGCTGCGGCCCGCGTTCGCGCAGTCGCTAGCGCTCCGGCAGGTTCCGGGGACGCAACCGCATCCGATGGTGGCGACCTTGGACCCGAAGGCCACCGGGCGCGCGGTGGATTTCACCTTGCAAATCGCACCGATGATGGTCGAGCTGGCCCCTCAGGTTGTGATCAGCACCATCGGTTACAGCAACAAGGTCCCTGGCCCCATCCTGCGGGTGCGCGAGGGCCAGCCCGTCACCGTCGACGTTGTGAACGAAACGGATGTTCCGGAATACGTGCACTGGCATGGCCTGTTCGTTCCGTCGGAAGCGGATGGGGCAGAGGAAGAAGGCACACCCCCGGTCCCGCCCCACGGCCGCCGGCGCTATCAATTCGTGGCCAAGCCGGCAGGTTCGCGATGGTACCACTCGCACACGATGGCAATGATGGATCTGCATCGGGGCTCCTACACCGGTCAATTCGGTTTTCTCATGATCGATTCCGGGAATGATCCTGGGCTCTACGACCAAGAGGTCTTTCTGGCGCTGCATGAATGGGAGCCTTATCTGACCACGATGGATCAGGACGAGGAAGCGGCAGATCCCAACGATCCGATGCCCGAAAAATCCGTCACTCCAGACCCGCGTCCCAACGGGCTCGAAGTCGGCGCTCCTCTTTACTCAATCAACGACAAGATGCTCGGCGCGGGGGATCCCCTCCGCGTGCAGTCGGGTCAGCGCATCCTGATGCACCTGCTCAACGCCAGCGCTTCGCAAATTCATCGCGTGGCTTTGCCCGCCCACAAGTTTCAGGTGATCGCTCTCGACGGAAATCCCGTGCCCGCGCCTCAGCTGGTCAGCGTGATTGAGATCGCCCCCGGTGAGCGCGTGGATGCGATCGTGGAGATGAATCAGCCGGGCGTCTGGATTTTAGGGGAGCCGCGCGATGTCGCGCGGCAATCCGGCATGGGAATCGTGGTGGAGTACGCCAATCAGCAGCAGCGCGCGACTTGGCTTCCACCTCCGAACGCGCGCTGGGACTACACAATCTTTGGCAAGACCGCGCCGCATCCCGCGCCAGACCAGACCATCGATATGGTCTTTGAAAAAGTGCCTGGCGGGCCCCATGGGATCAATCATTGGCTCGTCAACGGCAAGGAATATCCGCATGAACGGGAATTCGTGTTCCATCAGGGAGGGCGCTACCGGCTGGTGTTTCACAATCGCAGTGACGATTCCCACCCGCTGCACATCCACCGGCACCTGTTCGAGATCGTCGAGCTCAACGGCAAGCCGACTGCCGGCATCATGAAGGATACGGTGATCGTTCCCGCATTTGGACGCGCCACAGTGGATATGGTCGCCGACCAGCCGGGCCTCACGTTGTTTCACTGCCATATCCAGCAGCACATGGACTTTGGTTTCATGGCGCTGTTTCGCTACGCCTAAGCACCGCATCGCCTGCAAAACGGGCGGGGTGGCGATTCTGCGGAGCCAAACGTTGTGTGTTCGTTCAGCGGCACAGTTTCAACCAGGTCGTTATGAATCGACGACGGATTCGCTTACGGCAAGCCTCTTTAGTCCTCGGTAGCGTCAAGGACATTCCGTTTTGCTGATGGTTTAAACGACCTCCCGAATAATCTGTATTACGGCTTTTTCACACGTTCGACATACACACGAAATATTGAAGGGATAAAATTCGCCACCTTGGCAACTATCCAACTACAAGTCCGAACGGGAGGAACCGCATGAAGACGATCCGGGGAAGGTTCCGAGCGGCAGTGCTCATGGGAGCGGCCGCCTCGGTGCTGGCATTCGCAGCTGGGGCAAAGGCACAGAATCAAAACTCCAATGGCGACTCGTGGCTGTTCGGCGATCCGGCGCCGAAGGACAATCCGTGGCCTTACGCAACAACGGGCCGCTCGCCCGTGCTGGCGGTGGTTGGCGACGTCGCCTGCCAGCCAGATCAAGACCATGTGTCAGGTGGCGGTGAGGCTGCGCATGAAACCTGCGACACCCCCAAGGCCCCCTACACCAGCACCACCAGCACGCCCCCAGGGCCGCCGTACTCTCTGTACCAATCTCAGGAGGCCACCGCGAATCAGATTGAGACTATGAAGCCTGACGCCGTCGCGCTTCTCGGAGATCTGCAATACCAGGTAGGCCAATACCAGGACTTTGAGAAATCGTTCGATTTGACGTATGGCGCCTTTAAATTTCTACACCGGCCCGCGCCCGGCAACCACGAGTTTTATGACGAGCATAGCGAGACCGGCGTTGCCGGCTACGGCTACTTCTCCTACTACAACGGCTTCCAGCTCAATGCCGATGGTACTATTCCGACGACTACGATCTCGGACCCGTGCCCACCAGCTTTGGCGGCGGCATGCAACTATCCGGGCCTTACCACTGCCATTGCCCAACCCGTGCCGCGGCCGGATGGACAGGCGGGGCACTTCGAGTTGGGGGTGAACGCAGGCCTGAACGGAACTGGAGTCGGGGATGGCTGGTACTCCTACAATCTGGGCGCGTGGCACCTTATTTCGCTCAATATAGAGTGCTCGACACAGCCGGGCGGCTGTAGCGACACCGGCACCTGGTTTGCTGCCGAACTCGCATGGCTGAAAAAGGATCTTGAGGAGAACCACGCCCCGTGCACGCTCGCCTACTGGCACCAGCCCTCGTACAGCGCTGCCGACAGCCTCACCCCTGAGGGCACGACCGCTCTGGCCTTTTGGCAACTGCTCTACGAGTACAACACCGACTTGGTGCTGAACGGACACGACCACCTCTATGCCCGCTACCGCCCACTTGACCCTTCCGGGAATTCCGATCCCAAAAAGGGCATACGGGAATTCATCGTGGGCACCGGCGGCGAGACACTAGATACGGTCGTCGCAAGCACAACCGGAGACGCCGGCGCGCAATTCAACGCAGCGAATCTCGAGGCGTCAACCGGGGACTACTGGGGTGTGATGGCCCTGACGCTTGATCCGAACGGCTACAAGTGGGATTTCGAGTCGGCACTGGAACTTCCTGGAGCTCCTGCAGGGACTTACAGCGACAAGGGCGTCGGCACCTGCCACGGCGGGCCCAGTTGGGGTCGGTAAAAACCAGGGTCATAACAAATAACTAGGGCGTCTTCGCCAGGTTGTCTTTGACCTTTCGTTCGTACGCGTTCCCCCTTCGCGACTTCTCGCGAAGGGGGAACTTCTCTTTCCTCGCTCTCAGTTCCTTTTCGCGGCTTTTCCTCATTCCCGCACCTGCACCCGCGATACTTTTTTCATCCCTGTATAAGGAACATTGCCCCTGCCACTATCAGCAGGAGTTCGATGTGATCTCTGCAAGATGATCGCTACAAAAAGCTTGTCTGGCTGGTTTCGTCACCGAAAGTCGCGATTAGTCGGCAACTGGCAAGTAATCCGCGTCGCGCGGCCCAGTGGCGTCGGTTCTTCCGCTGTTCCTTCGCCGTCTCCAACTTCCGATCTCTCTCGGCCTGAATCTCCTGCTGATGCCCGGCGAGCATGTCCTTCGGCGTAATGTAGCCGATGGCGCTGTTCAGGCGCACATTGTTGTAATGCTCCACGTAACCCTTAACCAGACGCCGCGCATCTTCCAGCGACAGCGGCGTGCCAGGCCGGATGCACTCCCCTCTGAGTGACTTGTGCCAACGTTCGATTTTGCCGTTCGACTGCGGGTAATACGGCGAAGTCCTGACGTGCGTCATGCCCGAAATGCGGATGAACTCCTTGAAGTCCTTGGCGATAAATTGCGGCCCGTTGTCGGAAATGACCCGCGGCCTAACCCCCAGGGTACTGCTCTTTGGACCGTTCCAGAATGATCTCAATGTCGGCTTCCGTCATCTACTCGCGCAGATCCCAATGAACTAGGAAACGACTGTAGCCGTCCAGGATGCTGCACAGGTAGTAGAACGTCGCGCAAACGTTCAGGTAGGAAACATCGATATGCCAATGCTGGTGCGGCTGCGGCGGTTGTTCAAACCCGGTCCCTTTCTTCGAAGGCTTCCCGTTCCACTTCCGCAGCAGTCCCGCGCGGCTCAGCACCCGCCACACGCTGGCCGGACTCACCGCCACGATGTCGGCGTCCAGCATCATGAATGCGTCAGCCGCCGGTAGCCTTCCAGCGGGTTCTTCAGATGGAAGGCAATGATCGCCTGCTTTTCCCACTCCTCCAGCCAAAAGTCCCGAGGAACCCAGCCGTTATGCTCATTGGTCTTGCCGTAGCGATCGCGCCAGCCGTAGAACTTGCTGGCCGTGATGCTGAGCCACCGGATGAACCGCCCGGCGCTGATCTCAGTCTTCTCCGACCAGTGCCGGACGAAATCCACGATTTGGTCCCGCGTATCGTGCGGAACCCAGACCCCGGTCAGAGTTCCCCAACTTTTTTTTAGGGCAACATGCTCCGCCATCAGTTCGGCCAAGACCTCATCCTTCGTCTGGATCTTCTTCTCCAGATACGCGATTCGTTCCTGTTCGGGCTGATGGTTGGTCCGTCCTCGCTGCTGAAACGCCGCCGCTCCGTTCTCAAAGAACTCCTTCCGCCAGCGGTAGAACACCGTCGCCTGGAGTCCCAGTTCATCACGCAGGTCCGAGATCGGCACCCCTTCCACCAAATGCCTCCTCAGAATGGAAACCTTCTCTTCCGACGTGTAGTGCTTCCGTTGCTTTTTCATCTGTTCGCTCCGTTAGTGTCTTAACGGATGAACGCTTTCTCCAATTCCAACTGAGGCAGGACAGACCCATGCGCTCTTGCCGGATGAGGTTCATATAAGAGGTTTTGCTTGCCTTCCTAGCCGCCGCTTCGTATCTTCTGCCTCGAAAAGAGCCCCAATCCGAGCCTATCGGAGTAAGCCGAGGCACCATGCTGACAGCCGAAAAGATTCGCGAATTGCTCAAGATGGAGCCGCTGCTTCCCGAAGGCGGATTTTTCGCGGAAGCGTACCGGTCCCCGAAGATACTGCCGAAGGATGCGCTGGGCTCGTGCTATCCCGGTGACCGAGCGCTGGCCACGGCGATTTATTACATGCTGACGCCCGAGACCTTTTCGGCGATGCACCGGCTGCGCGGAGACGAGATCTATCATTTCTATCTGGGCGACCCGATCGAAATGGTGCTGCTCAAACAGGACGGAACTGCGGAGGCCCTTCTCATAGGCTCCGACATCGCGGCGGGGATGCGTCTGCAGCAAAGGGTTTGCGGAGGCACGTGGCAGGCCTCGCGCCTCGCCCCGGGCGGCAAATTTGCGCTCATGGGCACCACGATGGCGCCGGGCTTCGACCCCGCGGACTACGAAGCGGGCCACCGCGATGAGCTGTGCGCGCGCTACCCGAAATACGCTCCTCTGATCGCCATGCTGACGCGCTGACGACATGGCAGGTGGCTACCCCGGCGTCATTTTGCCTTCGACGCGCGGGGTGGTAAAATGCAACTACCAACGGGGGCGAAACGGTTTCGACGGAAGCTGTCGCGGCCCGAAGGCATGCCGGGCGCCACCTGCCCGCAATCGGGTGGAACAACACAACTGGCAACTCACAGTTGGCTCTCGCTGCCTAACCAAAAGTAGGTAGCGCGTCTCCTTAAGCGTCGCCTGCGCGCTTGAGATGAGGCGTCACACAGTAGGCTGGCCGTCGCGTTTCGGTCCGTAATGCGGCGGCGAGAACATCGGACTAGCCGGCGGCGCGTCTTGCCCGCTCTGAGTTCTGTCGGCGAAACCTTCGGAACGGGATAAGCATGTAGTCTTCGGGTGGCAAGGCTTCTCGGACGGGGGTTCAACTCCCCCCGCCTCCACCATTCTTGCGGTTTTATTTTCAAGCGCTTGGCGGCGACTCGACGCTCGCTTACCTGTGGCGTACTTGACGAACGGGAACTGGCAGCCGCGATGATTTTCCAGACCTGCCTGACGTCCGCCTCAAATTGATCCTGGCGAGAGCGGACCGAGGGGGCGTAGTGTTTCTCCGTGACCCGCACGCTCTGGTGCCCAGAGCAATCTTGATACGCCGTCCATGGGAACACCGGTTTCCAGTAGCATTACGGCGAAAGTGTGGCGGAATCGTACAGCTAAGTCGTCGTCAGCCACGTCCCTCGATTGACAAAAACCTAACGGGCAGTTCCCCACATCTATCGTTAGCTAACCTCGAGGCCGAAACCCAGTGAATATCCAGTTTGATCCTATATTATGGGTGTGCCCGATCACCGAAGTCGTTTCATTGCTCTCAGACGGACCGGGAAACGACGTGGATCTTCCATGGTAAAAGGCTTGAAGACTGGCCGTGATGCCGCCCGCCGCCGATTCTGGTTGGCGATGTCGGGGTTTGTCATGGCGCTTGCGCTAATGCCCTTTTCCTACAAAGTCGAACGTCGCCTGGAGACAGCTGTTCACATCAAGGGCGGAGAATCCGAAAAAGTTGACCTGGAACTGGCGCAGCGTTTCCAGTCTCCGTACGCCCACCGCCTGGTTCTGGTGATCACTGGTATTCCCGATCCGGACTCAGCAGAGAGCGCAGATGCGTTGGGCTTCTTAACCAGTTCATTGCGTAGCGTGCCTGGAGTGTCGGGTGCCGTCTCGAGTCTGGATTGGCCAGATCCTCTGTTCACTGGGGACGATGGCGGGGCCTTGATCATCGTCGGGTTGGACCCGCACGATGAAGCTGTCGAGGCGTTGGTCCCCAAACTGAGGGCAAGAGCAGACTGGATGGAAGGTCAGCTTAGGTCGCAATACCCCAATATCAAACTGGAGATTACAGGTGAAACGCCACTGACCTTCGATCTTCGCAAGGTCAGCGCAGATGACGTCAACCATGCCGAGGAACGAGCGATGCCGGTAACTCTCTTGCTGCTGTTGCTGGCTTTCGGCAGTCTTGTGGCCGCGCTATTGCCGCTGGGAATCGGAGTACTCTCAATCTCGATGGCGATGGGTGCGGCTGCGCTACTCGCGCATTATCTGCACCTGTCGATTCTGGTGCAGAATCTGGCGACGATGCTCGGCCTTGGCTTGGGCATCGACTATGCATTGCTGATGGTGAGCCGGTTTCGCGAAGCATTGGCCGAGGGATATGATCCCGGCCACGCTGCCGATATTGCTGCCGGGCAAGCTGGGCGAACGCTGATAATCTCGGCCACGACAGTTGCAATCGGATTTTCAGCGCTGCTGACTGTGCCCATCAGCGAACTGCGCTCCATCGGGATAGCTGGCCTGATAGTAACTATTTTAAGTGTCATACTGTGTACATTCATTCTGCCTTGGGTGCTTGGTCTGCTAGGGCATCGCGTCAATGCCGCCAGAGTGCGTCTTCCAGGAAGACGATTCAAAACGCGGGACAGCCTATCCGCGGCGAGTGAGCGGTGGGTACGGTGGGGTAGCATCATAACCCGCCGGCCCTGGACAGCTCTGCTTGTCGCCGGGGTTCCGCTACTGATCCTTGCATTCCAGGCACGGAGAATCTCTCCCGGGATTCCTGACCATGACTCGCTCCCGGCCGCAGCCGAGTCGGCGCGAGCACTGCACACGCTTCAAGGCATGGGGCGGTCGGGCATTGTGCAGTCCCTCCGAGTGGTCCTGGAGTTGCCGCCGCAGTCTCCGCCGCTCTCGCCGGCTGGCTGGCTTGCCGTCAGTCGCTTGACGAGGAGCTTCCAGAGCGATCCTAGAGCGGAAGAGGTCTTATCTCTTCCGACCCTCACGGGAATGTCTGACACGGCGGATGCTGTCGACGATGTGCCCGAGTCAATCCGCAAGAGTTTTCTTCGCACCGATGGCCAAGCTACGTTGATTGAGTTGCTGCCCACCGCCACTCTTTCGCCCAACGACCAGATACGATGGGTACGAGAGGTGCGTTCCTCCGATGTCGCGGCGATAACCGGCGTGCCCGGCGCTGTGCTGCGCGTCGGCGGCGTTCCCGCACTCGACGCAGATTATGACTCGGCAGTAAAAAAGCGGTTGCCGAGGGTGGTCCTTGGCGTTGTATTGGGGAGCTTGCTGGCACTCCTGATCGGGTTACGTTCCTTATTTGCGGCTGTCAAAGCAATTCTGCTCAATCTGCTCTCCGTTGGCGCTTCATTCGGTGCGTTAGTTGTCGTTTTTCAGGAAGGCCACGGTAGCAAACTCTTTGGGCTCGGCGGACCGACCGGCACCGTATACCCGATCGTGCCGATTCTCTCGTTTGCGGTCGTCTTCGGATTGAGCATGGACTATGAGGTCTTCCTGGTCGCCCGAGTCCTCGAAGAACGGCGGCGCGGTCTATCCGAAAGATCAGCGGTGATCGAGGGCTTGGCGCGGACGGCCGGGCTCATCACGAGCGCCGCGGCAATTATGATTGCCGTCTTCACCGCATTCACCGTGGGAAGCTTTCTGGTCGTCCAAATGCTGGGCTTTACGCTCGCCGTGGCGGTGTTGATTGATGCGACAGTGGTGCGGATGGTTGTCGGGCCGGCACTATTGCAACTTGCCGGCGACTGGAATTGGTGGCCCTTTGGCCTATATGGGGCCCCAACAACGTCTGAAAAGGAGCTTACGCCATGACGACGAACACCGTGGATGCTCCAGTGAAAGCGCAGGGCCTTGCAACAGCCTAATTAGGCGATTCGATTTATTTCACTTCTCCCCTTGGGCGCTGAACTGGCTGATATCAAAGTCCTTGCGTCCAAGATTTGCCTTTCCCGAGCCCCCTTCGATTACAAGAATCGAGGAGCCGGGCTTGCCCTGCAGCTTTGCCTCCACTTGCGTCGCAGACCAAGCGCCGCCTTCCTGCCGCAGACCGTAGTAAATGAATTCCTTCTGCTGTCCCGTCCCGCGAAGCGTCTTCACCACATGCACAGGGAACAAAATGCCGCGGTCAAGCCACGATGTTACCGAATCATAGTAAGTCCGATCCTGAGAGTCGGACTTGCTCTTAAGGACAAAGCAATCCCGTGCGCCGTATTTCTCCGGTGCCAGGAGTTCCTGATTCTTCCAGAAGAACTGGTTCTCCACCATGTCTTCAAAGGAGAAGTCTGTTCCCACTAGTGGGTCGTTCCAACGTTCGAATGGCAACACGCTAGCGGCCTTTTCGCCAGGAAGTACCGCCTCGATGGTCACGTGTCCACTCACGGTCATATGCAAAAGAAGGCTCGTCTTCTCCGAGCCAGGCCCCGAGATCTCGCATAGCACACGCAGGCCATCGGGAAACCAGCGAGCCTTGGCAACAAACTTGTAGCTCGTGCGTTTGCCATTGCCTTCCACCCGTGTGAGTCGCCCGGTCGAGCGGTAGTCCAATTTCTCAATACGCTGGCGCGAGCCGGTCAACACAGTCTCCAGGTCAGGATTCGCCGCGAAGGCCCGCGATGGATGCACCAGCGACAACAGCACTAGCAAAGCGATGGACGCGTGAATCGTCCCAAAGGCGCAATTCGCCCGTCTGGCCTCTAGATACCTGCCAAACTTGGGGCTGCGAGAGAGCATTACGACGCGGCGCAGGACGGTCATATCTATGTATATGTATACAGCCAAAGTCCGTATAACGCCATCCAGGGCGACGGGTACTGATTCTCGAGCGGTGGTATGCGGCCCATTTCAGAACCCACACTTTAGGTGACAGGCTTCCGAACTCTTTCGGCGTCATGTTTTTCATTGGGATACAACCCCGTTATGGCAAGCCTTCTGGGATGGAGAGTGCGGATTCTATTGCTTGCTGAGTTTCAAAAGGGTCAATCGATGCGATGGTTTTTAGCAGGAAGTGATCTCCGCGCTCGGCTCCGACGCCGGGCGGATTACGGCTAACCGGAAGTTATCGCGGGCCAGAAGTCCTAGTGCTGTATCGGAAGCGCGCATCGACAGAAGAATGATGTGCGGGCAGGGTGCTCCGGCGCGGTTTCGATACAGCGACTTGAAGGAAGTCGCCCGGCGGCGGACGCGGGCCCTATG
>Ga0209517_10000328_pt1 | contig 84652 bp, 63 predicted proteins | sample PeaSoiMetSII2010_FD_187695 | JGI IMG/M metagenome (GOLD analysis project Ga0209517, IMG submission 187695) | Peat soil microbial communities from Weissenstadt, Germany - SII-2010 (SPAdes) (version 2) | ecosystem: Environmental > Terrestrial > Soil > Wetlands > Peat | place: Germany...
GGGAGGTCGTCCAATTGGTAGGACTCCAGACTCTGGATCTGGCTATCCTGGTTCGAGTCCAGGCCTCCCAGCCAATCTTTTGGAATCATCAACATCCATCGCAAGGCAGGCACGGATTCACTGAGCCATCGCACGCGGGCCATGCGCTTACTGCTTGAGCGAAGCCTGCACCTTGGCCGCATATTCCATAGCCTTGGCCATGGCCGCGCGCTCATCCACGGTGAGCAATTTCCCGTCCTTCAGCAGGATCTTTCCTTCCACCATCACGGTTTCCACTTCGCTGGCCTTCAGCGCGTAGACCACCTGCGAATAAACGTCGTACATGGGCACGGCATTGGGCACGTTTAAATTGAGCACCACCAGATCCGCCTTCTTGCCTGTTTCGAGCGAGCCAATTTCCTTCTCCATGTGCAACGCGCGCGCGCCTTCAATTGTGGCCATTTCCAGAGCGCCCTTGGCTCCGAGCGCGCGAGGATCCACACGCGCCGTTTTCTGCAGCTTGGCGGCCAGGTCCATCTCTTCCATCATGTTCAGGTCGTTGTTGCTGCCCGCCGGGCCATCCGTGCCTAGGCCGACGCGCATACCCGCGGCGCGTTCGTCCACAACCGGGGCCACGCCACTCGCCAGCATCATGTTGCTCGAGGGATTATGGACGCAGCCGACCTGATGATCGGCCAGAATCTTCATGTCCGTGTAGTCCACCCAGATGCAATGCGCCGCCACAACGTCCGGTCCCAACACGCCGATGCGTTCCAGGTACTGCACTGGAGTTGCGCCATTTTGCGCCAGGCTGTCCATCAATTCCTTTCTCATTTCCGCCACGTGAATCAGGATCGGAGCATTGTATTTCCGGGCCAGCGCGGCGGCATCCCGCAGCGTCTTTTCAGAGCAGGTGTAAATGGAGTGAGGTGCAACGGCGGCGTGAATGAGAGCATCACCCTGCCACTTCTTGATGAACTTTTCGCTGTACGCCGCCATCTCGGCTTCGTTCTTGTTGTCGGGGGCAGGGAAGTCGATCCAGGTTTCGCCAAGGAATCCGCGGAGGCCGGCTGCTTTGGTTTCCTCGGCAACGGCATCTTCAAAGTAATACATGTCTGCAAACGTGGTGGTGCCGCTGCGAATCATCTCCGCCATCGCCAGGCGCGTGCCCCAGCGCACATAGTCCTCGGTGACGTTGCGCGCCTCCGCGGGGAAAATGTATTTGCGCAGCCACTCATCCAGGGTGACATCGTCAATCAGGCCGCGCATCAGCACCATCGGTACGTGCGTATGCCCATTGATGAATCCCGGCAGAACCAATTTTCCCTTTGCGTCTATGGTTTGCTTGACTACAAAGCCTTTTGCATTCCGCGCGTGAAAGTCCCACGACGGTCCGACAAAGGTGATGATGTCTCCACTCACCCCGATGACACCGTCTTCAATGACTCGCCGGGCAGGGTCCATGGTCACGATGGTTGCGTTCTCGATGAGCAGGTCGAAGCCGGCAGCAGCCACTTTTGGAGGCGCTTGAGCAAAGATTGGGGCTGCCCCGAGCAGAACGACATTCGCGAAGAGGAAAACTCGGTTTAGTGTCGAGCACATTTGGGTTGCCTCAGTTGAGTGAAAAGTACGCCAGCTATGCCGCGGCTACAAATTCGACGAATCGAAAGGTTTGGGAAAGAGGTCGCGCATCGGGATGGTTTCTGTTTTGCCCTGCAAATTGGAGAGAATTACAGGTACATCCCCGCAAAATTCCCAGATCAGTTGGCGGCACGCGCCGCACGGCGGAGTCAGCGCGTCCGTGTCCGTCACGACAGCGATAGCATCGAAACGCCGCTCACCTTCGCTGATGGCCTTGAAAATTGCCACGCGTTCCGCGCAGATAGTCAATCCGTAGGTGGCGTTTTCCACGTTACATCCGCCGAATGTATTTCCAGAGGGGGTATGAAGCGCCGCCCCCACCTTGAAATTGGAAAACTTTGCATGAGCATTTTCCCGCGCTTTCTTTGCAATAGCTATCAATGCATCGTAATCGGGCACGGTTCCCTCCAGAATCACTTGCAGGCCTGAAGAATCATAGCGCGGAGGCGACGTCCGGAATCACGGCGCGCAGCAGGGCGATGAACTGGCTCTTCACGCGTTCCGCAGTTTGCAGGACTTCGTTGTGATCGAGAGGTTGATCCAGAATTCCCGCGGCCGCATTTGTAACGCAGGAAATTCCCAGTACGCGCATGCCGGAATGACGCGCCGCGATGACCTCCGGAACCGTGGACATACCGACAAGATCGGCTCCAATCGTTTTCAGATAGCGAATCTCCGCCGGGGTTTCGTAGCTGGGACCGGCCAGCGCGGCATAGACGCCCTCGCCCAACGCGATGCCCAGCAGGCGGCCTTCCGCAAGTGTTAGTTCACGGAATCGCTTGTCGTAGGCCACGCTCATGTCCGGGAAGCGTGGGCCGAAATTCTCGTCGCTGGGGCCGGAGAGCGGGTTCACGCCCTGCAAATTGATGTGATCGGAAAGGACCACGAGCCGCCCTTGTGTGAACTCTTTCTTAATTCCACCCGCGGCATTGGTCAGAATCACCGCTTTCATTCCCATTCTGGCAAAAACGCGGACGGGGAAAGCGACGTCCTTTACGGAGTAGCCTTCATAAAGGTGCACGCGACCCTGCATTGCGGCGACCTCGATGCCATCAACTTTGCCAATCACCAACTGGCCCGCATGGCCGATCGCTGTCGAGCGCGGAAAGTCGGGAATCTTGGCGTAAGGAATCCGCGTTGCGCCGGCGAACTCGTCCGCAAACGCGCCTAATCCGGAGCCCAGCACCAACGCGATTTTTGGCCGAAGCTTTGTTTGCTTCAACAGAAAACGTGCCGCCGCTTCCGCGCGAATGAATTCCTGGCCGGGCTTGGCGTCTTTCTCTTTCTTCAGCAGGCTCATGTGAGGATTCCCACGATGCAGGCAGACATGAGATTGGCCATGGTTCCGGCGAGCATGGCGCGAATCCCGAATTTCGCCAACTGCCCGCGTTGTTCCGGCGCAAGCGCGCCAATCCCGCCGATCTGAATGCCGATGGAACTAAAGTTGGCAAAGCCGCAAAGCGCGAAAGTCGCAATGGTAAAGGAACGCGGATCAAGCGAGCCTTTCAATTGGCCCAGTTTTGCGAACGCCACGACTTCATTGATGGTCATGCGTGTCCCCAGGAGATAGCCGATCACCGGCGCGTCTTTCCAGGGCACCCCGACGAGCCAGGCGACCGGCGCAAAAATCCATCCGAAGAACTGCCCCAGGCTGGAGGGGAACCACGGAAAATGATGGAAAGCCAGCCAACCGTGCGCGCCTCCAATAAGGTAATCCAGCAGCGCCAACAACGCGATGAACGAAATCAGCATGGCACCAACGTTGATCGCCAACTGCAAGCCGTCCGATGTACCGCGAGAGATCGCGCCGAGAAAATTGGCTTCCTTCTCCATCTCGGGCATTTGCACGCGGCCGGCGGTGAGTGGCTGCTCCGTTTCCGGCACCAGCATTTTTGCCATCAAGAGCGTGCCCGGCGCGGTCATGATCACGGCGGTCAGCAAATGCTTGGCCTCCACGCCGGAAGCGATGTACGCCGCCATGATTCCACCGGACACATGTGCCATGCCACAGGTCATCACGCACATCAGTTCGGATTTCGTCAGCTTGTTCAGGAACGGACGTATGGTCAGCGGCGCCTCTGTCTGCCCCATGAAAATACTGGCGGCGATATCCAAAGATTCCGCACCGCTCGCCCCCATCACCCGCGTCATCACCCAGGCAAAGGCGCGAATGAATAGCTGCATCACGCCAATGTGATAAAGAAACGCAAAGACGGCCGCAATGAAAATAATTGCGGGCAGCACCTGGAACGCGAAAATGAAACCGAAAGAGGAAGTTCTCATGCCCAGGCCGCCGAATACGAAGGTAGATCCAGCAAAGGCAAAACTCAGCAGTTTGTTTACGGCGTCACCCAAATACTGAAAGATAGCGCGGCCCACTTCAAATTTCAGCACGAACACACCGAAGACAAGTTGAAGACCCAGCCCCCATAGGACCGTTTTTACCCGGATGGCCTTGCGCGCCGTGCTGAACAGATATGCCAGGCCGATCAGGAACGCCATGCCAAGCACTCCCGCGAATCTTTCCATTCTGTCTCCTTATGCGCCGAATTCCAGAAGCCTGAATTGCAAACCTACGATCCGCCGAGAATTCTGCGGATCAACGGGCGAGGAGCCGGAGCGCTCTCCCCAATCTCGAAGCTGGAGGCAATCATTTCCGTGGCTTCCGCGAGTTTCGTCTGCGAATTGTAATGGATTGTGACCAGTTTTTCTCCAGCCACCACGCGATCGCCGATGCGCTTGCGGAATTCCAGCCCGACGCCATGGTCAATGGCATCTTCCTTCTTCTCGCGGCCGCCGCCCAGCATGGCCAGCGCGATTCCGAATTGCAGGCAATCCGTGTCGCGGATGTATCCAGACCTCGGGCTCACGATTTCCGCGCGATTTCGCGCCACGGGAAGCAGTGAAGTGTCGTCCACAACGCGAGCATCGCCGCCCTGCAGCTTGATTCCCTGGCGGAATTTCTCCAGAGCTTGCCCGGTGGCGATCATCTTCTCCGCAAGAGCCCGCCCGTCGTCTACAGAGGGCGTACGTTCGCCGAGGTAGAACATCCAGGCGGAGAGCGCCACGCTGAGCTCGCGCAAATCGCTCGGGCCAATTCCCTTCAATACATCAATCGATTCGATCACTTCGTGAGAGTGACCTGCCATGCGGCCCAGCGGCTGTTCCATGTCGGTAATCAGCGCCACCGCCTTCTTGCCCATGCGTTGCGCGGTTTCCACCATCACTTCGGCAAGACGCACCGCATCTTCTTCCCTGGGCATGAAGGCGCCCGAGCCGGTCTTCACGTCCAAAACGAGCGCGTCAATGCCCTCGGCGAGTTTCTTGCTCATGATGGAAGCGCAGATGAGGCCGATGTTTTCGACGGTGGAAGTGACGTCACGGAGCGCGTAGATTTTCTTGTCGGCCGGCGCGATTTCCGCCGTTTGCCCGATAAGCCCCATGCCGCACTCGCGCAGCACGCGCCGAAATTCCTCCAAACTGAGCGCCGTGTTGAATCCCGGAATCGCTTCCAGTTTGTCCAGCGTCCCGCCAGTGTGGCCGAGCCCGCGGCCGCTGATCATCGGCACGGTAAGACCGCCGGCTGCCACAATCGGGGCCAGAATCAAGGAGGTTTTGTCCCCCACGCCGCCGGTGGAATGCTTGTCCACCTTTTTGCCGGGAATGTCCGCGTGGCTGACCACTTCTCCGGAATACAGCATCGCTTCTGTCAGGGCGGCCAGCTCCGACCGGTTCAAGCCGCGGATCCATGTGGCCATCAGCCACGCGGCCATCTGATAGTCGGGGATATCGCCTCTGGTGTAGCCGGAAATGAGGAATTGGATTTCCTCGCGGGAATGTTCCCCGGAATCGCGTTTTTTTCGAATGAGGTCGACGGCGCGCATGCTGATGTAAAGGAAGTGCGAGCCTAACATCCGCGGAAATGGGCGTCAACGCGCCGGCCGGCTGTTGGCAACAACGCGGGAACCGTCGATTTACGTAGCGCCGCGTGCGCCGGCGCTCTTGCTCATTTCCGGCTGCTGGTATATTTTTCCGCGTGTCGCTGCATCAGGAGAATGCATGTCGCGAAAGCCGCGAATTGCCGTCGTCGGCAGTGCCAATGTTGATCTGACTACCTTCACTGATACGTTTCCGCGTCCGGGCGAAACCCTGTTCGGAAAAAGTTTCCATCTGGGCTTTGGCGGCAAAGGCGCGAACCAGGCGGTCGCTGCGCGGCGTTGCGGTGCAGACGTGGTGATGGTAGCCAACGTGGGCAACGACCTTTTTGGCCAGGCCACTGTGGACAATTTCACGAAGATGGGTATCGATGCTTCTCGCGTGCATATTGTCGAAGGAGTCTCCAGCGGCGTTGCGCCCATTTTTGTCGAAGCCAACGGCCAGAACCGCATCATTGTCGTGAAAGGCGCGAATGACACGCTGCGGCCGGCCGACGTGGATGCGGCTGCGGCCGCCCTGTGCGGGGTGGATTCGATTGTGCTGCAATTTGAAATACCGCTCGACACGGTCGCGTACACCGTGCAGTTCGCGCGCAAGCATGGCATCCGCTGCATCGTTAATCCTGCTCCCGCACAACCCATCCATGCGGAAAATCTCTGTGGGGCGGACTATTTCGTGCCGAATGAAAGTGAAGCCGAGTTGATCACGGGTCTGCCAGTACACTCCACCAATGACGCGAAAAAATGCGCCGCTGCTCTTCTTCAGCTTGGATTCAGCCGCGTTATTCTCACGCTGGGCGCGCGCGGGTCGCTCCTGGCCACCGCGGAGGCCAGCGAACTTTTGCCGCCCTTCCCCGTGACTCCTGCGGACACAACCGGGGCAGGGGATGCGTTCATTGGCAGCTTTGCCGTCTTTCTTGCCGAGGGGTTGCCAGAAAGAGATGCACTGACAAGGGCCAGCCTCTATGCTGCGCTTTCCACGACGCGCGTCGGCACACAAACATCCTTTCACACGCGCGCGGAGTTCGAAGTAGAATGGGAACGTCGCAACGGAAGGCCGTAGTGTTTTGTGAATGGTCCACACGCCGGATGTCGTCTCGGCGTGAACTCAATCAAGCGTAATGCAAGCGGGCAGTAAAGAACAGATTTCTACCGGGAGCGAAGCGATTGTATCGCTTACGCGAATATTAAATCCTTCCCATTTTGTTTTTCGATAGCAGCAATTCAGCCGGCGGATCAAGGCATTCTTCCGTTTTTCATAGTCACTATATTTCCCCGAATAATTTTAATTTCTTTCGCAAGCGGCATTTTCAAGCATCACTTTTAACTTGACACTCTCCCGAACGGGACACTAACCTACGTCTCCTCTTCATCTATTGGGGTGAACATTCTGAACAGCGTTTGGTCCAAAAATCCTCCATTCAGGGAAGCGGAGGATAAGGCCGCTTTTTCCGATCTTGCCATGTGTATCTCCAGGTTTGCCTTCAAGCACTTAGCTGCAAGCGTTCGAGCGGGCCTTCAACCGTTACTTCCCAGGATGGTCTGGGTCGTTGGACGGCCTCAGTCCATTGCCGCGAGCACGACGGACGCTACGCGCCAAATGATCGACTTCGAGCCGAACGCCCGGGTTTGCACGAACCCGGACGCGGATATCTTTTTGAATCTGCTTTTATCTCGCATCAAGGGGAAGTTGGCCTGTGGTGGGTCTCGACGTTTGGGTAAGCGGGGGTTTCCGAAAGGAGTCTTGCCAATGAGGGTTAGATTGTTTGTTTCGATGATCGCGTGTTTCGTCGTTCTGTGTTTTTCTCCGACTTCACATGGCCAGGCAACGGGCAGTTTTTCCGGGGGCGTCGTGGATGCTTCGGGTGGCGCAATTGCCGGCGCCACGGTCACGGCCACTTCGCAGGGCACGGGTGTTTCACGCCAGACAAAAACCGATGATGCCGGCCATTACCTTTTCCCCTTGCTCCCGATTGGAACATATACCGTGCGCGCGGAATTCCAGGGCTTTCGCTTCAGCGCGACAAAAGATTTAAGGCTTCAAGTGGACGAAGCTCGTGAAGTCGATTTCACTCTCTCACCCTCCACGGTCTCTTCCGCAATCGAAGTTTCGGCCTCCGCCGTTGCTGTGGAGACGACCAATCCCTCGCTCGGGCAGGTTATCACCTCAGAGCAAGTGACACAGCTCCCCTTGAACGGGCGCGACTTTGTGCAACTCGCCACGCTCACTCCGGGCACCACCCAGGAAACCAACAACCTCAGCTTCTTCAACGGCGCCCCGAGCAGCGAAGTCTCCGCTCGCGGGTCGTTTTCTCTCTCCGTCGGCGGTTCCCGCCCCAACAGCACGGATTGGCTTTTGGATGGCAACGACAATAACGAGCTGACAGCCGGCGGGATCGCCATTCTTTCTTCCATCGACTCCATCCAGGAGTTCAAGGTTCTCACCTACAACTATTCCGCCGAGTACGGAACCCGCGGGGGACCCACGGTTCTGGTCACCACGAAATCCGGAGCAAACGATTTTCATGGGTCCCTGTTTGAGTTTCTGCGCAATACTTCTCTCGACGCCAAAAGCTATTTCGCCGTCCTGCCGGAAAAATTCAACCTGAATCAGTTCGGCGGCTCCGTCGGCGGGCCCATTCGTAAGAACAAGACCTTCTTTTTCATTGACGGCGAGCAAAAGTACCAGCGCAAGGGCATTACCTTTACAGGCTTGGTTCCCAGCATTGACGAGCGTACAGGTGATTTCTCGAAAGATCCTTTCGGCAATTTGATTGGGCCCCCAACCCCGGACCCCACTACCCCGGGTAATTGGGTCCTCCCAGTAGGCGGTATCTACAACCCCAACATGGGAAGGTTGAATGGCTTAGGTGCTTCTTCTAACCCGAGCGCCGCCGCGAATGTCTATTTCCAATGCGATGCCAACGGCAATCCCACAACCCTGAATGCGAACGGGAGTCAGACTCCGGGAACCCCTTGCTACAAGATACCGGCTGGGTTAATCGACCCGATCGCCCAACAGATGATCAATCTTTTCCCGCTTCCTACCCCGGGTCTCGCGAACAACGGCGCCTACAACTTCGTCAATGAACCCGTTCGTGATCTGAACGAAACCAAGTTTGACATCCGTCTGGATCACAACTTTACCGTCGCGGACACGGTGTTTGCCCGCTTCAGCTACGACCAGGCTTTCTCTGCTGTTCCCGGTGGTTCCAACCCGCCGAGTTTTGCGGAGGCCAATCCTTTTGGCAGCTCTCAGGGAATCATCAATCACGGCAGGAACATCGCCCTCTCTGAGACGCACATTTTTTCGCCCACGACCGTCAACCAGGTCAGCGGCGGCTACAACCGCATTTTCGATTACATCACCTCGCAGGGCTATAGGAGTTGCCAATCCCAGATATTCCAGATTCTCGGCGCAAATCTCAACTGCAACGCCAGCAACCAGTGCGTCGCTCCGTTCATCAGTTGCGGGTTGACTTCCACACAGTTTAGCGGTGGCTACTGGTCTCTTGGCGACCGTGGCTTCGCGCCCTTCATCGGCGGCACCAACGTCTTTTCCATCAACGACACGCTGGACCTGATTCGCGGTAAGCACGACATCAAGGTGGGCATGGGCATCCGCGCCAATCAGTTGAACGTACAAACGGAAGGTTTCCAGGATGGCTATTGGATCCTAAGCGGTCTCTGGACCAACAATCCCGTGTCGGACTTCCTGCTCGGCCTGCCGAGTCTTGCGATTCACGATCAAACTTTCAGCGGCACCACCACTGGCCGCCGCTGGAAGATCTTCCGCCCGTATTTTCAGGATGATTGGCGGATCACCCGCACCCTCACCCTGAATCTGGGGTTTGCCTGGAATTTCACGACTCCTACCTCTGAGGTGGACAACCGCCAGGCCGACTTCAATCCGGCTACGGGACAATGGCTGACTCCCGGTGTAAACACGGGCAGCTGGGCGGGCATTCAACTCGACAGAAGAGCAGTCGAGCCGCGCATCGGCCTGGCCTGGAAACCTTTTGGCAAGGACAACACCGCAGTTCGCGCCGGCTATGCCATTTATCACGACTCTTCCTGGAACCAGGGAGCGCAAGGCTTGTGGCAGAATCCGTCCACCTATGCGGAATCTGACTATTTTGGCTTTGGTGGCGACTGCACTTTTGTGAACGCTGCTTGCCATACCGTGTATGAGTTGTCGCCCACGGCCCAACCGTTCTCCTCAACAGCACTTTCAGGTTCGGCACAGTCTGGTTTTTATGTATATCCCACTGCGCCATCCCAGGCGAATTTCACGGGGACCATTTTGGCCGAGAACACCAACTTCAAGCTCGGTACGGTCCAGCAGTTCAACGTCAACGTCGAGCACGAGTTGCCCGGCCAGATTGTTCTCACTGCCGGTTATGCGGGGTCGCGCAGTGACCATATCCTGATCTACGGAAACAACCTCAACGTTACCAGTCCCGCGGCTTGTGGAAGCGTTAAGGGATACACGCTGGGATGCGGACCGGGTGGATCGTTTATTGGCCTACCGTCACAGTATTCTGCATATCCCTTCTCCACCATCGCCAATGTGACCGATCAAGGCAACGCTCACTACAACGGTTTGCAGGTTAAGGCAGAGACGAAAGGTTCCCGCTACGGACTCTACGCCATAATCAGCTATACCTACTCCCGCACCTACGACAACGGCCTCACTGACGGCTTGGGGAGTTCCATCGGAGCTACCTACTACCCGTTGCCCGGGTGGCAGAAACTCGATTGGGCGCTTTCCCAGATCAACCTGAACAACAATTTTACCGCCAGCATCATCTACGACCTGCCCTTCGGTAAAGGGAAGCATTTTGGACACGATTGGAGTGGTCCGGCCAATGTAATCTTGGGGAACTGGCAGGTCACCCTCATTCAGAAAATCACCTCTGGATTCCCCGTCTTCGTCGTCAACAGCGTTAATGGGATCAACTACAACGGCACCACCTTCGGAGCAGGCGTAAACTTCCAGAATAATGGAAACAGCTTCATCCGTCCGGACCTGGTTGGCGATCCCAACAAGGCAGGGCCAGTGACTGGCAATCCGGGTTGCACCGCGCCTGCTAAAGTGCACACCGTTGCGAATTGGTTCAATCCCTGTGCCTTCGCCTTCCCCGCCGCCGGCGAACTCGGCGACGCCTCGCGAGCCCCGGTTAATGGCCCGGACTTCGTCAACACTGACTTCTCCGCCATCAAGCAGTTCATTCTTCCCTGGGAACACGTTGGTCTGAATTTCCGGGTGGAGTTCTTCAACCTGTTCAATCATCCCCAATTCGCTCTCCCCGTTCCGGGATCGGGGTATGCGGACATCGCTTCTGGCTCGGGCTTTGGTGCGGTTTCGTCCACCGTTAACAACCCGCGCGTTCTGCAATTCGGACTCAAACTGACCTTCTAGCCCTCTGCATGGCTAGAGATGCCTCGCATGTACGCCCCCGGCCCACTGCCTTTTCGGTGGGCCGGCCACTTGCTCTCGACCCGAATAGACGTGGCTGGGGTTAACTCGATGTCTGCAAATCGCTCGTCCTTACGTTGGTTGCTTGGCTTGCTTTGCTTGTGCGCCGTTTCAGCACCTTTCACATCCGCGCAGACCCGCCGCAAGGTCATCATCGATCAGGATGCCGCCGGCCCAGGCGGCACGGACATGCAGGCGATCCTCTCCCTGATCAATTCGCCCGAAACCGATGTGCTGGGAATCACCGTGCTCACCGGGGACGCCTGGCGGGATGAAGAGGTGCTCCACACTTTGCGCCTGATGGAGATCATTGGCCGCACAGACATACCGGTTGTACCCGGCGCCGTTTTTCCGCTGGTGAACAGCAGGGAATACATCGCCACGTGGGAAACGCTGCATGGAAAAATTGTGTACCAAGGCGCGTGGAATTTCGCCAAAGGCTATCCGGTGCATGGCCCATATGACATTCCGGCGATGCCCGAAGGAAAGCCCGCGATCCAGGCGGCCAGAGAAGATGCTGCTCATTTCCTGGTGCGCACGGTGAAGCAATACCCCCACGAAGTGACGATCTACGCGGCAGGGCCCATGACCGATCTGGCCACGGCTATTGCGTTGGACCCGAAATTCCCCGAGTTGAGCAAAGAGCTGATCCTTATGGCCGGAAGCATCAATCCGCAAACCGACGATCCGGAGTTTTCCGTGACGCCGACGCGCGAGTTTAATTTCTGGATGGACCCGGAAGCGTCGCACGCCGTGCTGCACGCGCATTGGCCGCGCATCGCGCTCACTACGGTGGATATCTCCGTGAAGACGCGCATGGAAAAAGACCTGATCGAGCAGGTGCGAAAGAGCATCACGCCTGCCGCCCAATACGTGGCCAAATACGCCGAAGCCAATTATTTGTGGGATGAGCTGGCGGCAGTCGCGTGGCTCGATCCATCCATCATCACAAAGTGGAAAAAGTTATATGTCGATGTGGACGTGGATCACGGAGCAGGTTATGGAAACACGCTGGCATGGACACCGGGGCTCCAGCCGGGGATGGGCGAAGCCCTGGTGGAAGTGCAGGACGACTTGGATAAGCAGAAATTCTACAAGGAATATGTCGAGCTGCTGACGCGGCCCACACCCGGCGCAAAAAATCCAGCGGGAAATTAGTGTAGTGTCCCCTGGAGTTCGTTTCTCTTTTTTAGGAGGCCGGGGCTTCAGCCCCGGCGTAGAGCATCTTCAAGCACCGGGCTTTAGCCCCTGAAGCGCAATCGCAGTCAGCGTCATTCGAGGCCAAATGGGTGTAGAATCCGCCTACGACTGGCTCAGGACAAATTGGCGCGAAGCGCGCGCACGATTTTTTCAAGCCCACCATTCCGAATCAGTGTGAATGTCATAGTCGAATATGGACCAGGGCTAGGATGAGCGAAGACAATCCGATGCGCCTCGAGATCAGGGACAGCAGGGGAAATCCGCTCGACACCAGCCCCGCTCAGGCCGCTATCGCCGTGCTGAACGGCCGCCCGCTGGCGCCGAACCGCGGAACTTCGCTGAATCTGGAATGGCTGGAGCAGGTCCGCGTGAACACCAGCGCGGTCGAGCGCCGCGCGGCCACTCTTGTAACTCGCCGCACCGTGAAAAAGGACTGGCAGATCGCCTGGATGCTCCGTGCCATCACCTGCATGGACCTTACCACTTTGAGTGGCGACGACACCGAGGAGCGCGTCCGGCGCCTTTGCGCCAAGGCCCGGCAGCCGATCCGGCGGGAAATCGTGGAGAAGCTGGAGATCGAGTTCCTCAACATTCAAGTGGGCGCTGTATGCGTGTATCACCATTTTGTGGAGACAGCGAAGCACGCGCTGCAAGGCTCGAAAATTCCCGTAGCGGCGGTATCGACGGGGTTTCCCGCAGGGCTTTCCCCGCTGGAGGAGCGAATCAACGAAATTCGTAGATCCGTCGAGTCCGGAGCCGATGAGATTGACGTGGTGATTACGCGTGCGCATGTTTTCGGCGGTGAATGGCAGAGGCTGTACGATGAAATCGTTGCGTTTAAGGATGCATGCGGGCCGGCGCACCTCAAGGTGATTCTCGGAACGGGTGATCTTTTGACTTTGCGCAACGTCGCCCGTGCCAGCCTCGTGGCGATGATGGCGGGTGCGGACTTCATCAAAACCTCGACAGGCAAGGAAAGTGTGAATGCCACGCTGCCCGTCGGCTTGGTGATGACTCGGGCGATTCGCGAATACGCCGAAGAAACTGGCATGGCAGTAGGATTCAAGGCGGCTGGTGGAATTCGCACGGCGAAACAATCCGTGGAGTGGCTGTCACTCATGAAAGAAGAGTTGGGGAACTCCTGGCTGGAGCCGCATCTTTTCCGGATTGGCGCCAGCGGCATGCTCGGCGATATCGAGCGGCAGTTGGAATTTCATGCGACCGGGAGATATTCGGCGGGGTATCGCCACCCGATGGCGTGATAAGGAAAGAAGCCAGACCGAACGCAATTTCCTTACAAATGGAGGAGCGATGGCAAACAAACCTAGTGCTAGAGATGCGCAAGTAATACTCCAGCTTTACGACCTGCGGCGCGAGCCCGAAATGCGAAAGGCGCGCAACTGGTGGCTGACCGAGTTCTGGCCAGCCAGCGCCGACGATTTCCTGAAGGTGGCCTGGGCCATGGGCACGCAAGAAAACAACTGGCTGCGTCAGGTGGGAGGCTACTGGGGAATCGCCTCTTCGCTGGTGCTGCAAGGGGCAGTGAGTGAAGAACTCTTCCTGCGGCCCGCCTTCAGCGGGGAGATGTTCGTACTGTTTGGAAAGGTGCACCCGTTCCTGAAAGAACTCCGGGAAAAGCTTGGTGATCCGGAAGCCTTCCTGGACATCGAGAAAGTGATCACGAATACGAAATGGGGCCGGGAGCGGCTGAAATTCATACTGAAAAGGCTGGAAACAATGCGCGAGAGGCTGGCGAAAAAGGCCTGAGCCACGCCAGCACGCTCGTATGAAAACACAAACACAAAGGGCACAAAGAAAAAATGAGCGTGATTGAAAAATTCCAGACGATGGAATATGGTCCGGCGCCGGAAGATCCCAAAGAATCCCTGCAATGGCTGGATCGGCACGGCCGGCGTTTCGGCCATTTCATCGGTGGAGCCTGGAAAGTTCCAGCCGAAGAAAACTATTTCGAGACCAGCGACCCTTCCACCGGAGAAAGGATCGCCGATGTCGCCCAGGGCAGCGCTGCGGACATTGATGCTGCAGTAAAGGCCGCGCGCAAGGCTTTGCAGGGCTGGCAAAAACTTTCGGGACACCAGCGGGCGCGCTATCTTTACGCGCTAGCGCGTCACGTGCAAAAACACGCACGGCGCCTGGCAGTGCTGGAGACCATCGACAACGGCAAGCCCATCCGCGAGAGCCGCGACATCGATATTCCCTTGGTGGCGCGGCATTTCTATTACCACGCCGGCTGGGCGCAGCTTTGGGAGCACGAGTTCCCTGGCTACAAGGCCTGTGGCGTGATCGGCCAAATTATCCCCTGGAATTTTCCACTGCTGATGCTGGCATGGAAAATCGCGCCCGCGCTGGCGACCGGAAACACCGTGGTATTGAAACCGGCCGAGTACACTCCGCTTACGGCGCTGGCCTTCGCGGAATTGTGTACGGAAATCGGCCTGCCTCCCGGAGTGGTCAACATCGTCACTGGAGATGGCCAGACGGGCGAAGCGTTGGTGAATCATCCCGATGTAAACAAGATTGCCTTCACGGGATCGACGGAGGTGGGCAGGGCGATCCGCAGAGCGACCGCCTATTCGCACAAACGCTTGTCGTTGGAGCTGGGAGGGAAATCACCCTTCATCATTTTTGAAGATGCGGATCTGGACAGCGCCGTGGAAGGCCTGGTGGACGGCATCTGGTTCAATCAAGGGCAGGTGTGCTGCGCGGGCTCGCGGTTGCTGGTGCAGGAAAGTATTGCGGAAAAGCTCACCCGGAAATTGCAGGCGCGAATGAGCACGCTGCGCGTGGGCGCGCCCCTGGATAAGGCGATTGACATTGGCGCAATCGTGGCTCGTGTGCAATTGGATCGCATTGATCGTCTGGTGAAGCAAGGAGTGGCGGAAGGCGCCACGTGCTGGCAACCGGAAGTGGTTATGCCTTCGCGCGGCCTCTATTACAAGCCCACACTCCTCAGCAACGTTCATCCCTCATCCATCGTGGCGCAACAGGAGATCTTTGGGCCGGTGCTTGCCTCGATGACATTCCGCACGCCGCATGAATCCGTGGAATTGGCCAACAACACGGTCTATGGACTTGCCGCAAGTGTGTGGAGTGAAAGCGTCAACGTGGCCCTGCATGTTGCCGCGCAACTCAAGGCTGGCGTGGTGTGGGTAAACTGCACGAATCTGTTCGACGCGGCTTGCGGCTTCGGCGGCTACCGGGAGAGCGGCTATGGCCGTGAGGGTGGCCGGGAAGGAGTTCTGGAGTACATCGAGCCGGAGTGGTTCCGCAAAGCGCCGCGGATTCGCACGAAACCGGCAGCAACGGGCGGGAAAACCGAGGTGGCCAATCCAGCGATCGACCGCACGGTGAAACTGTTTATTGGCGGCAAGCAGGTGCGGCCGGATTCCGGCTACGCTGTGGAAGTTCGCGGCAAAAAGGGCGAACTGCTGGGGGAATCTCCACTGGGCAATCGCAAAGACATTCGCAACGCCGTGGACGCTGCGCGCAAGGCAGGAACGTGGACAAAAACGACGGCGCACAACCGCGCGCAGGTGCTTTACTACCTAGCGGAAAATCTTTCGCAGCGCGCGAAAGAACTTACTGGCCGGCTCGCCGCGGCCGTGGGCAAGAGGCAGGCCGCGGATGAAGTGCGCATCAGCATCGAACGCCTGTTCGCCTACGCGGCGTGGACAGACAAGTACGAGGGGGCGGTGCACAACCCTCCGTTCCGCAACGTTGCCATCGCCATGAACGAGCCGCTGGGCACCGTGGGCGTGATCTGTCCCGCCCACGTGCCCTTGTTGGGATTTTTCTCGTTGGTGCTGCCGCTGCTCAGCGCGGGAAACACCGTGGTGGCCGTACCGTCGGAATCCTACCCTCTGATCGCTGGCGATTTGTACCAGGTTTTTGAAACCAGCGATCTCCCCGCAGGGGCCGTGAATCTAGTGACTGGACGCACCGCGGAGTTGCTAAAGGTCTTGGGGGAACACGATGACCTGGACGCCATCTGGTGTTACGGAGATGCGGAGATGTGTGCGGCCGCGAAAGCACTATCCGTCGGAAACCTGAAGCAGGTCTGGACCAACGAAGGCCGCGAGTTAAACTTTTTCACCCCTGGGCAAGGAGAAGGGCGCTGGTACCTTGAACACGCCTATCAGGTGAAGAATGTCTGGATCCCCTACGGCGAGTGATGGACGCGCGTTCTGTGCACTTCAAAGGATGGGATTTGCCCGCTTTTCTTACCGCCCGCCGGTTCTTCATTCGGACTGTTACCCAAGGGTGTTCTCTGAGCATCTACCAGTGTCCTGAGTCAGAATTACTTTCTAAATATCGGCCGCCCTTCATTTCATTCCGAGGGTCCCGTGCTGCGCGGGGCCCAAGGAATCTGCTCTTGTTTCAACGCGGCAGAAAAAGCAGATTCCTTGCTTCGCTCGGAACGACACGCTTAATTATTCAATGAATTTACAACTCGGGATACTAATGGTTGGTGTGGTATCCATAGCTATTTGCGCTTATGGAAATGGACTGAGGTAGCCACCAGACCTTCCGCCATTTGCGCGACCGGGACATTTTATAACCAAGCCAATTAATCCCTGTCGCCAAGGCAAAGCCGGAGGCGTAATAGGCTGGCCTGGGCAAGTTCACGAATGGCCTTGCGAGTGGATCTGCTTCGGGATTCCCCCAATAAAGCGCCGGGTACTTCTTTTTCAACTGCACAGCGTTAGCGGTCGCGTGCATGTCGAGTGCAGCCGCAGTGTAGGTGGCCGCGCTCAAAGACAACCACAGTTTTTTCGGGACCTGCAACCTTACTTCTTTCTTTACTGGCACGGGGTCTTCCGCCAATTTCTGGGCTTGTGCCTCAATACCTGCGCTTAATGCAGAAAACATTAGAAGAGCAATCTTGCGCCGGACCCTCATTACACACTCCAAGGATGGATTCTTTTGCAGCTGTCAGAGGGAAGGCCTGACTTGCGAGTGTCGCGAGAGGAGGGAGATTTTTCCCCGAAGGGGGCGACTAGAGAGGTAAATGCAGGTTGGATGCCATTCGCGGAATGAACGAGAGTTTATTTCGTGACTGCCGGGATTTCTTGGCACGCTGGAATCAAACAAGACCGGCGGGGCAAGAAGAGGCTCACAGTAAGGTGTTTGCTAGGCTAACGACCGGCAACATCTTTGTCCGAAGTGGTTTGGAATCCTTCGTGGGGAGGCCCCGGGAGAACCCACTGCCCGTGCGGAGGGACGTGTAATCCGATTGACCTGAGAATAGCAGGTGAATGAAAGACGACTCGCCGGACTGCCACTGGACAGATGGCGTTTGTCCTGATTGCATGTACCAAAAGGGAAGCGACTTCCCATCTTGGTGTCGAGCGATCTGATCGGCCTGGAATGTTCCCGTCAGCTTCAGATATGGATGTGCCGGGCCTCCGTGAAGGACGCCCGGCCGGTGTCTACTGAACGCTGTTGATGACGCCTACGCCGGTGGTTCCGCTAGCTCCGGTCCCGGTCGTAAACGGCGAACCACCTATTTGAGTCAGGGTTACGGCGCCACCCGAAACGCTGACATTGAAGACGGCAACACCGCTAGGAGGTGTCGCATTTGCCGCGCCAACCAAAGCCACGAAGAGGTATTTGCCCGTTGGGTCGATGGTCACTTGGCCCGGGGCGGAAGGCAGGGTCACAGCAGTCCCTGCAGTCAGCGTCGGCGCCGTGGAGGAATAGGTAAACAGGAAGGGGGTGATCGTCTTCGCCGTGGCGTCAGTGACCACCACGAAGCGGTCGAGCGGATCGAATGCGATGGCGACAGGCAGCACCGCCCCGGGGATGCTGGTGCCCAAACCAATCTCGGTCAACAGTCCGTCATTTCCACTCCCCGCCGCGCCAATCGAGTACATGTGGATTTTATTTAAAGTAGAATCGACCGCCAGCAGGTACTGACCAGAAGCGTCCACTGCCCCCATGGTCCAGTTTATCCCCGCAAATGGCTGTTGAGTGCCTTCGGCGAGAGCGCCATTATTCGCCGGCTCAATCGGCGTCACGGCACCGTTGGACGACAAGGCGAAAACGAAGTTGGCCTGCGGGTCGCTGACCAGCGCTTGAAGACCCGTCAGTGCGGGCTGCGCGGCAGCCGGGGCTGTTGACGTCAACGTTAGGCTATTCGTTGTGGAATTGTACGCGTAGGTGTGCACCAGTGCATTGGTTATGTCGGCCACGTACGCGAACTGGCCGGACGGATCGGCGATCACGGTGCCCGCAGCGCCGGCGGGCGCCAGGGCGTATGGCGAACCCGACAAGGCCGCGATAGCTGGAGTGTTTGCTGCGTCAAAGCCAAATCCAGCAAGCTGCTTGCCGGAAGCGCTTCCCGTAAAGAAGAGACTCCCAATCACGCTGGATCCGATCTGGGAATTGCCTGCGACACCCGCGTACGGAGCGTGTAAGTCGGGAGTGAGCGCAGCGCCCGCACCCGCGGAGAAGGCAGAGATGTCTCCCGTCGTCTTGTTGGCGGTCACCACCTCAGCCGGCGCCATTTGCGGCGCAGCGCTGCCGATATCGAAGGTCACGAGGATAGGCGATGCCCCGGTGCTGGCAGGAGTCAGAGGTGTCAAGGCACCAGTCGCACCAATACTGAAGAGGGAAATGGTGTCGGAAAAATTGTTGTCAACCGCCAGTACAGTTGAAGTCGGATCGATGGCCATGCCGAAGGACGTATCGCCCGCGGGTACCGGGGTAGGTGGGGTCCCTCCGATGGGATTGCCGAGCGCGCCGCCAGTGCCAACCTGAAAGGCATAGACGTTGCTCGGAATCGGACTAGTAAGGCCGTTATCCAGGACATAGATGTACTTGTTGCTGGGATCAAACACGATGTTGCTCAAGCCTACTGCGCCCGTAACCGTGGACACTGTGCCGGGGGTGGACAGTTGCCCGTTAGCCGTGATTTGGAAGCTCGAAACGTTGCTATCACCCGTGGGCACGTAGAGGTACGTGTTCGTCGGATCGATAGTGCCGTAGGTGGGCGCATTAAGGCTAGTTGGCGTGTAGGGTGGCGTTGCTGCATTGTTGGCCACCAGAATGCCGGTCAAAGGTGTGATCGTGAAGCCGCTGATGTCCGCGTCTGTAAAATTAATGACATACAAGTATGTGCCGGTATGGTCGATCAGAACATCCGTCGGACCCTGGCCCACGGGGAAGCTGGTGTTCGGCGGGCTGAACGCCGTCAGAGTTCCATCTTTCGGGCTGATGGTGAAGCCATAAACCGCGTTGTCGTTGCTGCTGTTCGCGACGTAGAGGAAGTTGCCGGTCGGATCGATCACGCCCTTATCAAAGCCGGCATTACCCGCCTGGGCGGGGGCACCGGTCTTAGTCAATGTTCCTGTGACCGGATCGATGTCATAAAGCTGCACACCACTGCCTCCATCGATAACGTAGAGGTACTGGCCAGAGGGATGTACCAAGGCCTGAGAAGGTATCGCCGCCGTCACGTACTTGGCCAGGAAAGTCAGCGCTCCGCCAGCCACATTGGCTGCATAGGCTGAAACCGTACCAGACCCATTGTTCGCGATATAGGCAAAGCGCGCCACCGCAGCCGTGACGCTAAGCGCGGCCTTTCCGTTCACATTGTTGGGAGCTGTTTCTGTCGCGGTCACGGTGCAGCTTGCGCCTGCTCCGGAGGCTTGTGCCACCGCAATCCCCGTTGTCAAGCCGATCGTTGCCGCGTTAGCCGCCGTGCAGGCAATCGACCAAGTCACTGGGCCCGAAAGGGGCTGCGTCGAGCCATCACTCAAACCTTCTGTCGCCGAGAACGCCACCGTCTGGCCCACAGCAATCGTTGCCGTCGAGGGTGCCACATCCAGTTTCACCACCGTTGGCGCAGGAGTGCCCACAGTCAAGTAGGCAATGTTCGAAGTAACGCCCTCGGAGGTGGCTGTAATCTGGGTGACACCGGTGGCCACGGCAGTCGCCGTGCCATTGGTGGCGTCCTGCGTGCTGTCGATCGTTGCCACTGACACCTTGGAAGACAACCAGGTCGCCGCTTTGGTGATATCCTGCGGTGCGGTCAAACTGCCATCGGGATTGATGATGATGGCCATGGCCTGATAAGCCTGCGTTCCCGGGACGGGGATTGTCGCGAATGCCGGCGTCACGGCAATGGACTGAATCCCGCTCACCGAGAGCACTGCAGGTACCGACGAGATGCTTCCATAGGAGGCGGTAATGTTGGTCACGCCCGCAGCCACACCAGTCGCAACGCCGCCTGAGGTGATTGACGCGACGCCGCCTTTGGATGACGCCCAGGTGATGCCGGAGGCGGTAGTCAGGTCTTTGGACGAGCCATTACTGTAGGTGCCGGTCACTTTGAATGATTGCTGCTGCCCCACGTTGATGGCAGCGGTACCGGGTGCTACGACCAGTTTTTCCAGCTTTGTTGCGCCACTGCAGGCCGCCAATAGCAAAACGCACAGGAGCGATATCACTCCTAATGCGGAACCACTGAGCTTTCTCTTCATGACGCCTCCTCAGCGCAGCAAAACCGGAAGAACTCTCGCCCAAGGCATATCTTGCTCGTCGAGCACTCAACAATAGGCGGCGGAGTTGGATAGGCGGGCGGGGATCCCACTCCGAACACGATTCTGCGGATTTCAGGTGCCTCTGTTCGAATGAGAAATACTCGAATCCCAATCTGAAACAAAGTGACTCGCTAACCATCCGTTATGTATCAATAAACAAGGCGGAGGCACAGCAGGCCGGAGCAGACCATCCTAACCTTGTTCTTCGCTGATTTATTAAGGCATTGTAACAAATCAGGTGAGCTAGACATGCACATTCGTTGTGACGATAAATTGCCGCCGGGCGGGGGAGGGCTTGATTGAAGAGACAACCCCCCGCCTCTCGTCTCCCCAATAAGTGCAAAAGATGCGACCATGGGGGCCATCTTCTTCTCGGGGGGACCCATCCTTATGCCCAGAATTCCGACGATCGAGGATCACCGCCTGGAGGAATCCCGGCTTCGCAAGAGACATTGGAAGCGCTGGGGGCCTTACCTTGCGGAACGTCAATGGGGCACGGTCCGAGAAGACTACAGCAAAGACGGCAGCGCCTGGGAGTCCTTCCCTTTTGAACACGCCCACGCCCGGGCCTATAGATGGGGAGAAGACGGCATCGGCGGACTTTCTGACCGTCACCAGATGATCTGTTTCGCGCTGGCACTCTGGAATGGCCGCGACCCCATCCTGAAAGAACGCCTGTTTGGGCTGACTGGAAATCAAGGAAATCACGGCGAGGATGTGAAGGAGTACTACTTCTACCTCGATTCCACCCCCACACACAGTTACATGCGCATGCTCTACAAGTATCCCCAGGCCGAGTTTCCCTATGCGCAATTACTGGAGGAGAATCGGCTGCGGGGACGCAGTGCACCAGAGTTTGAATTATTGGACACCGGCATTTTTGATGGAAACCGTTATTTTGATGTCTTCGTGGAATACGCGAAGTGTGATGTCGAAGATATCCTCATAAGAATAACGGCGATCAATCGCGGACCGGAATTGGCGGTACTGCATCTCCTGCCAACGCTGTGGTTCCGAAATACCTGGTCCTGGGGCAAGGATTTGCGGCGTCCTATTGTCCGGAAGGCCCAGGACACACCGGGAGCAGTCTGCGCGGAACTGCAGCATTGGGAGTATGGCAAGCGCTGGCTTTTGTGCGCGGGGCAGCCGCAGCTCCTGTTCACGGAGAACGAAACCAATTACGCCAGGATTTTCAACTATCGTAGCCGTACTCCCTACGTGAAGGATGCCTTTCACGAATGGCTGATTCAAGGAAACAAGGCCGCGGTAAACCCGGAACGCGCTGGCACCAAGATGGCGGCACACTACCCCTTGCAATTGGGGCCGGGGGATTCGGCCACGCTCAAACTCCGCCTGACGGATATCGATCCACTTGGCGGCATGGATGCCGATTCACCCATGGTGGGAACCATAACGTCGCCTGCCCATCAGGAACGCGCCGAGGGCGTTCCGGGCACCAATGATTTTGCCGGCGGCTTCGATGCACTCTTTGCCCGGCGCCAGAAAGAAGCCGATGAATTTTACAGTTCCCGCCTGCCAAAGGAACTCTCCAGCGATGCGCATCGGGTGATGCGGCAGGCCTACGGGGGCATGCTGTGGTCCAAGCAGTTTTACCACTATGATGTGCACACCTGGCTGGATGGCGACCCCGCCGGGCCTGCTCCGCCGGAAGAACGTTGGCAACGCCGCAACAAAGAGTGGACCCATCTGTACAACGATGACGTCATTTCCATGCCGGACAAGTGGGAGTATCCGTGGTACGCCGCCTGGGATTTGGCTTTCCACACCATTCCCCTGGCGTTGGTTGATCCGGACTACGCCAAAGAACAACTGATCTTGCTGCTTCGCGAGTGGTACATGCATCCGAATGGTCAACTCCCTGCCTATGAGTGGGCCTTCGGCGACGTGAATCCTCCTGTGCACGCATGGGCGGCTTGGCGTGTTTACAAAATCGAGCGGCGCGTCCGCGGCGTCGCCGATCGTGCCTTCCTCGAAAGAATCTTCCACAAGCTCCTGCTGAATTTCACGTGGTGGGTGAATCGCAAAGACCCTGACGGGCGCAATATCTTCCAAGGGGGTTTCCTGGGCCTGGACAACATCGGAGTCTTCGACCGCTCGGCCCCGCTTCCCACGGGCGGGCATTTGGAACAGTCCGATGGCACCAGTTGGATGGGGATGTATTGCCTGAACATGCTGGCGATCGCTCTGGAACTCGCGAAAGATGACCAGGCTTACGAGGACGTGGCCAGCAAGTTCTTCGAGCATTTCGTGCATATCGCCCACGCGATGAATGATATCGGCACTGACGGGCGGTCGCTCTGGGACGCGGAGGACGGCTTTTACTACGATTTGTTGCACCTGCCGAACGGTGAAGAACATTTCCTGAAAATCAGGTCCATGGTCGGGCTCATCCCCTTGTTTGCCGTGGAAACCCTGGAGCCGGAGATTGTCGATCGCCTCCCGGGCTTCAAGCGCCGCATGCAATGGTTCATCGACCATCATCCCGATGTGCCGGAACACATCGAAATGACGCAGCGTTCGGCGCGCGGCGTGCGCCGGCTGCTTTCCCTGGTGAACCGCAAACAACTTAAGCGGGTGCTCTGGCGGATGCTGGATGAAACGGAATTCCTTTCACCGTATGGGGTGCGGGCATTGTCCCGCTATCACCTGGAGCATCCCTATGAGGTGCAGGTGAATGACCACATCAGCCGTGTGGACTACGAACCCGCGGAATCAACCACCGGAATTTTCGGGGGCAATTCCAACTGGCGGGGGCCAGTGTGGTTTCCCATGAACTATCTGCTGATCGAGTCGCTCCAGAAGTACCACCATTACTATGGCGAGGATTTCAAGGTCGAGTGTCCCACGCATTCCCGTAGGGAATCGGATCTCTGGCAGGTGGCCGCGGAAATTTCCCGCCGCTTGACGCGCATCTTTCTGCCCGGAAAGGACGGGCGCCGGCCTTTCGCCGGTACGGTTGATTTGTTCAACAAGGATCCACACTGGCGTGATCTGGTTCTCTTCTACGAATATTTTCATGGAGACAATGGCGCGGGCACCGGCGCCAGTCACCAGACGGGCTGGACTGGCCTGGTCGCCAAACTCCTCGAACAAAGCGGAGAATAACCTGTGTCGCTCCTCGCGGAAGTGCAATTCGGAAGGGAAGTGTGCGGTGAACTGGATGCCGCGGAAGCCCGCGAGTGGCTGGTCACCAACGGCTTGGGCGGATTCGCTTCGGGAACGGTGGCGGGCACCGCAACCCGCCGATACCACGGTCTCTTGGTCGCAGCGCTGCAACCCCCCGTTGGCCGCACCCTGCTGGTTGCCGGGCTCGACGAAAGCGTGCGCTACCTCGAAAGCAGTTTTCCCCTCGCCACCAACCGCTGGAGCAGTGGATTCGTTTCGCCGAGTGGCTACCTCCAAATCGAAAGTTTTTTCCTTGAAGGCACCAAGCCCGTGTGGCGTTACGCCCTCGCGGATGCTCTGCTCGAAAAACGGGTGTGGATGAAGCAGGGAGAAAACACCACCTGCGTGCAATACACCCTTGTGCGTGGCGGCGGACCAGTGGAGATTGACGCCAAGGTGCTGGTGAACTACCGCGATTTTCATGCCACCACGCAGGCCGGGGATTGGCGCATGAGCATCGAAGCCGTGGAGGACGGCGTAAGAATTCTCGCTTTCGATGGGGCCACACCGTTCTACTTGAAGAGTGCCGGCGCTTCCGTTCAGCCGCGCCATGAGTGGTACCGCGACTATTTCCTGCCCGCCGAAAAAGAACGCGGGCTCGATGATTGCGAAGACCGATTGTTCGCCGCGCAGTTTCATTTCCGGCTGGACCTGGAGGAAAGTGTCACCCTGGTTTTCACAACTGCCGAAGCAACTTCGCTCGACGGAATGGAAGCGCGCACGGAGCAGTCCAATCACGAATGGAGACTATTCAAGGCTTGGCAAGAACAGCACAAAAAGGCTTGCTCCTCGCCTGCCGAAGAGGAACCCGGGTGGCTCTGGCAACTCGTTCTTGCCGCGGACCAATTTGTGGTTCGCCGCGCACTGCCGGAGGACCCGGAGGGCTTGAGCCTCATCGCCGGCTATCACTGGTTTGGCGATTGGGGCCGCGACACCATGATCGCGCTCCCAGGATTAACCCTCCCTCTCGGGCGTCCGGAAATCGCACGAAAAATCCTGCAGTCCTTTTCGCGGCATGTCGATGCGGGAATGCTGCCAAATAATTTCCCAGATTCCGGCGGCCCGCCGCGATACAACACCGTGGATGCGGCCTTGTGGTTTTTCGAGGCTGTGCGCCAGTACCATGTCGCGACGCAGGATTTGGAACTCGTGCAGAAGCTTTTCCCCGTGCTCGTCGAAATCGTGGACGCCCACGTGCGCGGCACGCGCTACAACATCAAGGTCGATCCCACGGACGCGTTGATATTTGCGGGGAGTCCGGAAGTGCAGCTCACCTGGATGGACGCGAAAATCGGAGACTGGGTGGTGACGCCGCGCATTGGCAAGCCCGTGGAAATCAATGCGCTGTGGATCAACGCGCTGCACACGATAGCGGACTTCGCCCATTTGCTGGTGCGTCCCGGCGAGGGCTACGAAAAACTAGCGGAGAAGGCCACACGAAATTTTCAGAAATTCTGGAATCCCGAGCGCGAATGCTGCTTCGACGTGATTGATGAACCCGCCAGGGGAAATGACGCTTCCTTGCGGCCCAACCAGATTTTCAGCGTCTCGCTTCCCGTAAGCCCGCTCTCCGAACGGCAGCAGAAATCGGTGGTTGACGTTGTGGCCCGGCATTTGCTCACCTCGCACGGCCTGCGCAGCCTGGCGCCTTCCGAACCGTCGTACAAGGGAAAATACACGGGCGGTCCCCGGGAGCGTGATTCCGCCTATCATCAGGGAACAGTATGGGGCTGGCTGCTCGGGCCATTTGTGCTGGCGCACTATCGTGTCTACAAAGACCGCGCGACAGCCCAGAGCTTCCTTGAACCCCTGGGGCAAACCATTTATTCCTCCGGCCTGGGCACGATTGCGGAAATCTTTGGCGGCGATCCGCCCTATCCCGCCGCGGGATGCATCGCGCAAGCCTGGAGCGTCGGTGAACTCTTCCGCGCCTGGCAATTCCTCAGCGCCGCCCCCGAGTCCCCCAACCCTTGATTGTTTGCGGGCCGCGATTCCTCCGTGTGAGGGTCGAGCATCGCTCGACCCCATCTCGGCAATGCCTAGAACCCGCCACGTCATTCCGAACGGAGTCTGCGAAGTGAGGAATCTCTCTGTCTGCCGGGAAGATTAATCGATGCGCGGGGCCGGTTCGTAAAGCTCGATCAGAACCTTGTTGGCGCTAGGCGCGCTCACCAGGAAGAAATTGATACGCGTGCCATCCGCTCCCGTACGTGTTGCAGGGTAAACCGGCGGAATGCCGAAATTATCCCGCAGAATTTCCGTGGCGCGATCCACGTTCGCGCAACGGTATTCGATCTGCTGAATGCCCTCGCCGAATTTCTGCAGGAACTTGGCGATGGCGCCGCTTCCGGCGACATCGCGGGTGGTCAGGATATCCATCGCGAGTCCGCCCGGCAGGTGTATTTCAAATTCCTGGGCATCCTGATCCGGGGGAATTTCCGCCAGCCGCGGTGAACCGCAGGCTTCGCGAATTTTCTCAAAGCGGTCTGGCTGAACCGCCAGGCCCACGGTCACGTGGGGATTGTTTCCTTCCAGCAGCTTATACAGCTCTTCGTTGTCCCACCAGGGAAACGCCGCATGGTCGGCCAGCGCGCGCCCCGTCCGGTAAATCTCCGTGGCCGACGCGACGCGCGCCTCGGATTCCGCCGAGATCATTCCTGTGATGGCCCGCAAAAACGCTTCGTTTATCATCATCGTATTTTACCTCAGCGGCCGCGCCGCTTTGGTCTAAGGTTGCGCTGGCGTGCCCAATTTCTTGGGACCTGCCAGAAGGGAAATCAGCATCGTTGCCAGCAGAACCCCTGCCACCACGGCCAGCGAAAGCTTCACGGAAGTGTGCCACCAGGGGTCCAGCACCATCTTCACGCCGATGAACAGTAGTACCAATGCCAGCCCAATGCTCAGGTAGCGGAAATAGTCGAGGATGTCCGCAAGCAAGAAATACAGCGCCCGCAATCCCAAAATGGCAAACACATTCGACGAATAAATAATGAATGCGTCGTGGGTGATGCCGAAAATGGCGGGGATGGAATCAGCGGCGAAGGTGACGTCCGTGATCTCCACGATCAGGAGCACGAGAACCAGCGGGGTGGCGAAGAGCTTGGTGTTTTCGCGCACGAAGAAATTGCCGCCGCGATAGTCTTTCGTCACGCGCAGATGTGTGCTGGCGAAGCGGAAAACAGAATTTCGCTCGTAGTGCACGGCCTTGTCCCGCTTCAGCAGCATGTGCAGCCCGGTATAAACCAGGAAAATCCCGAAGAGCTGCAAGATCCAACTGAACCGCGACACCAAGGCAGCTCCCGTGGCGATCATGATTCCGCGCATCACCAGCGCGCCGATGATGCCCCACTCCAGCACGCGGTGTTGCACGCGCTCATCCACCTGGAAAGCGCGGAAAATCACCAGGAACACAAACAGGTTATCCACGCTCAGCGCTTTCTCGATCACATAGCCGGTGAAATATTCCAGGCCGCGTTGCGCGCCGTACCAGTGCCACACACAATAGCCAAAACTCAACGCCAACCCGACCCACACGATGCTCCAGAGGGCCGCTTCGCGGATTGCGACTTTATGCGCATTGCGGTGAAAGACTCCCAGATCGAGGGCGATGGCGATGAGAACGAAGAGGTTGAACGCAATCCACAGGAGGGGCGTGCCCATGCGAACAGGATAGCGTAATTCCGCTTTGCGCCCTATCAGGGCTGGGAACTAAACGCGTCGATGCCGTTGACGTTGGTCAAATCGAGCCGAGTGGTCTGCCCTGCTTGCACCTTCGCGGCCACGTCCCAGTTCAGGCGGCGATCCCCAGAGGCGGCGTCCATGTTCAGCGAACTCACCCAGTACGTTCCCGGGGCAAGCCCGGAGACGGTGACACGCCCGTCCATGTCCGTGTCTGCCTTGGCCGCAAGATACTTTGTCTGCGCGATATCCGGAGCAAGCTGCGCGATCTTCTTTTTATGGTTCGCATGGAGCTTGTCCCATTGATACTTGGGGTTTACGCCTCCCAGCTCTAACTCCATGCCTGAAACCGTGGCGGGATGCGTCTCCACGAACTTCTTCAGAGCATTTATATACTCCTGCTTTTGTTTATTGTACTTCTCTGGATTGGCTTCGCGGTCGGCCTCCCGGAACTTGGGGACGGGCATCCCGCTCGTGACGCCGCCGCTGTTGGATCTCTGATACGCGGCCAGGAACTCCGGCACCTCCATGATCTCAACGGGGGTCACCAGTTTGTCGAAATCGGGCATGGTCAGGTCCATCACTTCGTGCGCCTTGAGCCATTTCTTGAGTTGCGGCGTGCATTTCAGGTTGTCGATGAATTCCTCGCGCGTGGGCAGAACATCCTGCCCTTCCACTTCCTTGATGATATCGGCGTAGCTTTTCGTCAAGAAATACAAGGTAAACTGGCGCACAGGCTCGGGACGCGCTGCCGTGGGCGTGATGTGCACGCTTACATCGAGTGTGCCAGTGGTAGTCTGCGCGATGCTAACTCGCGCAAGGACGAGCAGAGAACAAAACAACAAAAAGAAAGGCCATTTCGTTCGCATGGGCCTCATCCTAACAGAGGGAGATATCCGGCGAACGTCAAACTCTTCTGACAATACCTAAGTGCAACCTTTTTGGGACGGCTGCTATGGGATTTGGGACGGCTACGATGGAAGAGAAACTCAGGCCTAAAAGAGCCGGAAGACGGTCTCAATCGTCACCCACACCGGGACGCCGCGGTGGTGAGCGTCACGAGCCGGCACAAACCGCCAGTGGCGAACCGTTTCGACGGTGCGCTCATCGAGCCCCATCCCCAATCCCTTCACGATACGTATTCTCTGGGCCGTGCCGTCGGCTCCGATCAATACTCGTACCGTGACGCCACCTTCTAGCTTTTCCTTCCTTGCCTCGTCTGTATACTCCGGATTTGGGCAATAGCTGCACATGGCTTGGGAAACGACGTTTGCGTAGGGACCTCCATCCTCTCCTTCGCCTGCACCACCTCCGTCTCCATCGCCCATCCCTCCATTCTTGCCCGAACCGAATCCGTGGCGGGCGCCAGGGCCAGCAGACTGCGTATCAGAGTCCATCCAGGGCAATCCTAAATTCGTTACTGTCGGAACGTTTGTGGGGGCGTTAGGGTCGAATACGGCGGGAGGCGCGGGCAACTGCGAGTCGCGATTCTCGACGAGACGCGGGGGCGCAAGCGGCATGGAAGACCCCGGCGCCAGATTTCCGTGGCGCGCTGGCCGCGGATCGTTCTCGCCCCCGCCTCCGTTGCGGCCCAAGCTGGGCAGCCCCGTGGCACTCGTGTCAACCGGGCGCAGATAGGGCAGGAGCGCTCGCGACGCACCAATGTCGATTTGGTGCAGGAGGTGCTTCCCGGCGGGAGTCGAAGTCAGGAACGTCAACGCCAGGCAGAAAAGCAGCACATGGATGATTGCAGATAATGCTTGTGCGTTCCCTGTGCGTGCGGAAAGGTCAATCGAACAGAAATGAAGAGGGCCAGGAGTCAGTGGGGCAGCAACGACACTCTTTCGCGTTCCGAGTTCATGCAGATTCCCTACAACTCGGCGAAGCCACGATTCCGGGCTGGATGAATTGCGCAGTGGGCTGAGCACAGGGACCTCCGCCATCCCCCGCACCTCAACTCCTCCGGAAGGATCAACCGAATGCGGGGGAAGAATCACTTATTGTGAATTCACATTGTCAGTTTAGGTTGCCCAGCGCGGACGGATTCGGCTAGGGAAATGCAATTGAAAAGGAAAAGAGGGCGGATAGCCCTCTTTTCCATCGAGAATCTTTTGTCAGTGCCTTAGTACAGCCGGAAGTTGACTTCAAACGAGACCAGCGTCGGCACGAGCTTCCCATTAGGCCCGGTCGCCGCTTTGCAGCGCCAGGTGCGCATAGTCTGCACGGTAGTGTCATCCAACCCCAAACCGGGGCTGCGAATTACCCTGGGATGCGTCACCTGCCCATCGACCGTGATTACCGCTTCCACCATCACCGTGCCGGAATACTTCGCCTTGCGGGCCTCTTCCGAATAGGGTGGATTCGGCATGTAGAAGCAGGTAGGCGATCCAACGCCATTCACACCGGCGCGGAATACGCCGCCGCCCGTTCCCCCGCCCTCACCGGGACCCAAGCCTCCGCCACTCCCGCTGCCTATGCCTCCGCCTTCACCCGTACCAATCCCACCGCCGCCCCCCGGTCCATTCGACATGGTGACCGAAGAGGCCAGCGGATCGCCAAAATTGGAGAGTGCGGGATTGGCAACCTTCAATTCCGGTGGACCCAATAGCGTGGGTTCCATCGGGAGCTTGGGATTCGGATTCTTGATCACCGCCGTGGGCGGCGTGAACTGCGTCATGGTAAATCGCGGTGCCTTGCCCTTGGTTGCCGGCGTCGGCGAACGATCCCCTCCGCCGCCTCCGCCACCTGCTTTGTTATTCCCGGCGGGCAGCTTGGCGATATAGGGCGAAATATCAAGCGCGGTCATATCGAGCGTCGGCTTGTTCTTGGCTTCGATCTTCTTGTTAAAGAAATGCCAGCCAAACGGCACCACCAGAATCCCCACAATAACAATGTGCATTGCAAACGCCGTGGCCTGGGTCCAGCTCCAGTTCTCATCCTTCGACCAGATATCCTTCACCTTGATCGGCTTGCTGGTCACATTCAGCGGCGGCAATTTCGTGGGGAAGAAAAGTTCCTTCAGGCGATAACCGAAACCGCCGAAGTTCCCACCCCAGTCCACTTCCAGGCGCTTATTGACGACCCTCTTCGGCGCGGCGGGTGCAAAGACGTAGAACTTCAGATTTTCAGCGAGTCCGGAGCCGAACGTGGTTTGCGTGAAAGGCGCATCCTTGCGCTCGATCACCTTCACGGGACGTTCCAACAGAAACTGTTTGAGGTTGGACCAGAAATCATCCGGCATCAAATGCGCGGGCGTGCCAAATTCAGGCAACGCGGAGTTGGGCACAGGAATTACTTCTTCCGGCCCAGTGCGCTTCGGCCTGCTTAGCTCATCTGGTAGAAGGTTGATAAAGCCTGGCACCTTTTATTCCCTCAACTTGGGTAGACGCATGTCTCCCCTAGAATGTTCATACAGCCATTATGATTCGCGCGGGCCAGGAAAGGTTGCGCGTCCCCCACGGCTGACACCCGCCGGGTTTCATTGTAACATACGTTGTCACACCGCTTTCCGTAGTTTCCCGCCTTGCAACGAGGGCTTTCGACCGATTCAGGTCACCCGCAAACGGGCGGCGTAGAAGGGATACCGGCACATCGCATCCATGGCTGAACCATTGGAACTGAAGAAGACCCTCAACCTGCCCAGGACGGATTTCCCCATGAAGGCAAGCCTTCCGCAGAACGAGCCCAAGCAGCTCGCCGCCTGGGAAGAGTCTCACCTTTACGAGCGCATCCTGGAAGCCCGCCAGGGCAAACCTCTGTTCGTGCTCCATGACGGGCCGCCTTATCCCACGGGAACCATTCATCTCGGCACCGGGCTCAACAAGACGCTGAAAGACTTGATCGTCAAATCCAAGAGCATGGCGGGCCATTACGCTCCCTATGTGCCGGGCTGGGATTGCCACGGTCTGCCCATTGAAACGCAAGTGGAGAAGGAGCTCGGCGGAAAAGGCAAGGTTTCTCCGGCGGAGTTCCGCCAGCGCTGCCGCGAATACGCCACCCGCTACGTGGAGCAGCACAAGCGCGATTTCAAGCGCCTGGGTGTCTTCGGTCGCTGGAACGATCCCTACCTCACTATGAGCCGTCCGTACGAAGCCACCATCGCCGGTGCGTTTCTGGATTTCATGGAAAAGGGGTACGTCTACCGCGGACGCAAACCGGTCTACTGGTGCATCCACGACAATACGGCGCTGGCGGAAGCGGAAGTGGAGTACGAAGACCACACCAGCCCCTCGATCTGGGTCACCTTTAAGGTTGCGGGCGGCGGCTCCGGCGATGCCGCCAGAATCGGCTCCGATGTTTCCGCGGTCATTTGGACCACTACGCCCTGGACGCTTCCACACAATCGCGCCCTGGCATTCCATCCGGACTATCAGTACGCCGTGGTACAGACGGAAAAGGGCAGGCTGCTTTTGGCGGCGGATCGCATCGCTGGTTTGCAAGCCGAGGCGGGGATCAAGCAAGCCGATGTGCTCGCCACTTTTAAGGGCCGCGACTTCGAGGGCACGCAATTTCAGCACCCCTTTCTGCCGATTCAGGTGCCCGGCATCCTCGCGGACTATGTGACGCTCGATCAGGGCAGTGGCATCGTGCATACGGCGCCGGGGCATGGCGCGGACGACTTCATCTCCGGCCAGAAATACAACCTGGAAATTTACGCTCCCCTCGACGATCGCGGAGTGTACCAGGAAGGTTTGCCGGAATATAAGGGTAAGGACGTTTTCACCGCAAACCCCATTGTGGTGAAACTCCTCGGCGATCGTGGCGCGCTACTCGCTCATCACGCGTACAAGCATTCTTATCCGCACTGCTGGCGTTGCCATAATCCGGTGATCTTCCGCGCCACGGAGCAGTGGTTCGTCCGAATGGACCAGGTGGCGCACGGCGCGCAAAAATCCTTGCGCCAAGAGGCACTGCAGGAAATCCACAATGTGAAGTGGATTCCCGGCTGGGGTGAGGACCGCATCTACGAAATGATCGAGAGCCGCCCGGACTGGTGCGTTTCTCGCCAGCGCTTCTGGGGCGTTCCGATTATCGTGTTCTTCTGCGATGCGTGCGGAAAGCAGCTCAGCGATTTCTCGGCGTTGCGCAATGTTGTGAAGTGGTTTGAGAAGGAAGGCGCAGACGCCTGGTACACGCACTCCCCCGAAGAACTTCTGCCGTCCGGCACAAAATGCTCGTGCGGAGCTTCCAAATGGCGCAAGGAGCACGACATTCTGGACGTGTGGTTTGATTCCGGATCGTCGCACCTGGCGGTTCTGCATGGCAACGAGTGGCCCGCGGACGTTTATACGGAGGGCCCGGACCAATACCGAGGATGGTTTCACAGTTCACTGCTGATCGCGGTGGGCATCCGGGACAAGGCGCCTTATCGCTGCGTGGTCACGCACGGTTGGACGCTGGACGAACAGGGACGGCCGATGTCGAAATCCCTGGGCAACGTGGTGCTGCCCACCGAAATTTGCGACAAGTGGGGCGCGGACCTGCTGCGATTGTGGGTCGCTTCGCAGGAATATCAGGCCGACGTGAAGATGAGCGAGCGGGTGATGACGCAGCTCAGCGAAGCATATCGCAAAATCCGCAACACCTTCCGCTTCGCCCTCGGCAATCTAAGCGATTTCGCTCCTTCGCGCGATGTTTTGGCCAATGAACAACTCGATGAGATGGATCGCTGGATGCTCGAGCGCACCGCCGACCTCGTCAAGCGTTGCCGCGAGTGGTACGTCGCCTATGAATTTCACCGCGTGTACCATGCCATACATGACTATTGCGTCGTGGATCTCAGCGCCTTTTATTACGACGTCCTGAAGGACCGCCTGTACACCAAGTCGCCCAACAGCAGGTCACGGCGCTCCGCGCAAACGGCGGTGTGGAAGATCACCAGCGCGTTGGTGCGCCTTGCCGCTCCCATCCTCGTTTTCACCGCGGAGGAGCTCTGGAAATTTTTGCCCAAAGCCGCCGGCGAACCCGAGAGCGTGCACATCGCGCTGTTTCCGCAGGAAGCGGAGCTGCACAGCGGCATTCCCGCCGACAAGGCCGACGCGTGGGAATTGCTAGGAAAAGTCCGGGGTGAAGTGTTGAAAGCGTTGGAAACCGCGCGCAATGAAAAGAAATTGATCAACTCGGGTCTCGAAGCGAAAGTTCTTCTCAACGCCGACCTCGAACTCAAGGCCAAGCTCAAACACTATTTGCCCGTGCTGCCCGCTCTCTTCATTGTTTCTCAGGTGGATTTCATCAACGCGGGAACCGGCGAATTTCACTCGGAAGCCGTGCCCGGCCTCGAGGTGACCGTGCAGCGTGCCGACGGCAAGAAGTGCGAACGCTGCTGGAACTATTCCACGCGTGTGGGAGAGAACCCCCGTTATCCCACTATTTGCGAGCGTTGCAGCGAAGCCATCGCCGAAATCGAAGATGCTCTTGCGAGAACTCATTAATCTCATGACCAGTGTCCCCGCTGAGATCTCGTCTCTCTCCGTCATTCCGGGCGAAGCGAGGATTCTCTTCTCTCTTCTGGAGCCGCACAGATGAAATTTCCCGCCCGGCTCCGCTGGCTCTGGCTGACGTTAGGCGTCGTCTTTCTGGATCGCGCCAGCAAGGCGTGGATCGAATCGCGGCCGGCAGATTACTTTCCGCATGCGATCATTGCGAATATTGTAAACCTGGTGTACTTACGGAATCCCGGCATAGCGTTCAGCTTTTTGGCGGGGTACTCGTCATCGGCAGTTCGTGTTGTGCTGATTTCCGGCGCCCTGATTATCATTGGTTTCATCGCGTGGTTGCTGGTGGTCAGCCGCAGCGGCGGCGCGCTGCAAGCGGCGGGGCTCGCTTTGCTGCTGGCAGGCGCCACCGGCAACGTTACGGACCGGATCCTCCACGGTGCGGTCACCGATTTCCTCGAAGTTTGGCTGCGCTTCATTCCCCTGCGCATCTTCCATCCCTGGCCGGCATTCAACGTCGCGGATTCAGCGGTGACCGTGGGCGCGGTGTTGATCGTGCTTGAGGTATTTTTCGGCCAGCAACACACTCATCGCTTATCCGCAAGAAAATAGTGCTGCTAGCCTGGATTTCCCTTGACGAACAATTTTCCCTTTGTCCATTTCAGAAAGGCATTGTCATCCTGAGGCGATCCGATGAGGATCGCCGAAGGACCTCAATTTAAGCTTGTGCTAGGTATATTAGCTGAGATCCTTCGGGCCGCAAACGGAGCGGCCCTCAGGATCACAGGTGGCTCGGCAGTTTGCCTGGCGGATGAACTTGCATCTTGTGAGAAAGTCAGGCTTAAGGACCTGCCCGAACGGGCGTTCCGGCAGCATCCTGCGATAGACTCTCCTTGTGAGTGAACCTCAGCAATTGGAATTCACGGTGACGGACGCGGAAGCTGGGCTGCGTCTGGATCGCGTCGTGGCGAATCGTTGCCCCGAGCTCTCCCGCACGCGTGTGCAGGAACTCATCGAAGCCGGGCTGGTCCTGCTGAACGGAAAGACGGCGAAGGATTCACACAAGGTCCACGCGGGCGACACCATCGAGGTTGTGCCGCAGCCGCGCCCGGCATTGCGCGCCGAAGCCGAGTCGATTCCGCTTGATGTTCTTTACGAGGACGATGACGTCATCGCCATCAACAAGCCTGCGGGCATGACCGTGCACGCCGGTGCAGGGAACTCTCACGGCACACTTGTCAACGCGTTGCTCGGCCGTGGCCAATCCCTTTCGCAATCCGGCGATTTGCTTCGGCCCGGAATCGTCCATCGCCTGGACAAGGAGACATCGGGAATCCTCCTGGTGGCGAAAAATGATTTTGCGCATGCCCGGCTTGCAGAGGCATTCCGCGAGCGCTCCATCCAGAAAATCTACATCGCTTTGGTGCAAGGTGTCTTGAAAGAGGAGCGCGGCCGCATTGAATTGTCCATTGCGCGCGATCCCAATCGCCGCACCCGCATGACCGCGAAGCGCGCCGTTCTGCTGCACAATGCGCGCGAAGCCCGCACGGATTGGCAAGTCCTTGCCCGTATCGATTCCACGACGCTCCTCGAAGTTCAATTGCACACGGGGCGCACGCACCAGATCCGCGTACATTTTTCAGCGCTGCGTCACCCCGTGGTGGGAGACACGCTCTACGGTGCCGCGGGGCAATTGCACATCGGCCGCACCACACTGCCATCCCTCGGGCGCAATTTCCTGCACGCCGCACAAATCGCGTTCGCCCAGCCGCGCACGGGCCGGCCGATCCACCTCACAGCGCCGCTCCCGCCTGAACTGCGCGCGTACTTGCAGAAATTGCTGGAGGCAGCCGGCGACCCACCAGAACGAATTGACGCTGCGCTGAAAGGCTTTCTATAATCAATTCAAATGCGACACCTATCCGTTGGCCTGCTTCTCGTTGCCGTGCTGTTCGGCAGCGTCCTGGTCTTAGCACAGCAGCAGAACCCCGCGACTCCTCCTGCCCCACCGCCTGCCCCGGCGCAGGGCCAGGAGCCGCCACAGCAGAGCGGCACAACATTCCGCACGACGGTTTACCTTGTGGATGTCCTGTTCACCGTTCTGGACCGGCGCAACCGGCTTGTCTCCACGCTCGAAAAACAGGATTTTAAGGTCCTGGACGACAACGTCTCCCAGGATATCCGGTACTTCAGCAAACAGAGCGATCTTCCTCTGCGTATCGGCATGCTGCTGGATACCTCCAACAGCATTCGCGATCGCCTGAAATTCGAGCAGGACGCCGCCGACAACTTTCTGTTCAGTGTGCTGCGGCCCAAGAAGGACGAAGCCTTCCTGATGACTTTCGACGACGAGCCACAAGTTCTCCAGGGTTTCACGAATGACACTGGGGCGCTTCGCGACCATATTCTACGCACCCGGGCGGGCGGCGGCACGGCGGTTTACGATGCCATTTACGACGCTTGCGTAAACCAGCTGAGCCATCCACCGCGGCCGCCCGGCGACCAACCCGACGTCGTCCGCCGCGTCATGATTCTCATCAGCGACGGCGAGGACAATCTCTCCACGCACACGCGCTCCGAAGCCATCGAAATGGCACAGCGCACTAGCGTGGTAATTTATTCCATTAGCACCAGCACGCAGTGGGTTTCCCTCGACGATCCCAATAAAGAGCAATCCGGCAACCGCAAATACCATTTGACCGATGGCGACCAGATCCTGAAGAACCTGGCCGAGGAGACCGGCGGCCGGGCCTTCTTTCCTTATCACGTGGACGATCTCGATCAGTCGTTCCAGGACATCAGCGAGGAACTGCGCAACCAGTACTCCATCGCGTACGATCCGATGAATCACGCCTTCGATGGCCGCTATCACAAAATCCGCGTGGAAACGCCCGAACACAAGGGTTTCCAGGTGCGCGCGCGCCGCGGGTATTATGCCCGGGCCAATCAAGACACGGCCATCAAGCCTGCGGGCACGGTAAAGTAGACCTATCGAACCGATTAGCCAACCGGTTCCGCGACCGGGTCGGGGGAGAAGTCCCGCGACCCGTACACAAACAAAAGAATCCCAGGAACCGACCAAAAGGTCGGTCACCACAAGCCCACTAGAAAAGTGCCCGCCTCAGAAGGCGGCCGCCACAAAAGCAAGAGAAAAGCAAACACAGCAAAAGGGCTGCGGGCCGCCCGGCTGGAGGCAAGGCGGAATTGTCGGCGCGCCGACAGTATTAGAATTAAATATAACCAACCAGTATTCGAATAAGGGGAGTTTTATTTCAGAGTGGGAATGGCCTTAGGAATCAGCCAGTTGCTGCCTGCTTCTTCGAATGAAATGGCGCAAATCCGCGGGGCCGGTTTGCCCGCTTTCGAAACTAGGGCCGGGAATCGCGCAACAACACCGCGTCGGATTCCAGTTCACCGCTTTCCATGGCGATCTTCGAGTCATCGGGAGAAAACAGAAACCGAAAGATCTTGTCCTTCTTGAAGTGGGTAAGCTGGCGGTGCGTCGCGCCATCGAGCGGCTGCAGCCACAGGTTGTCCACGCCCTTTTCCCGCACGAGGTAAACGACGCCTTTGCCATCCGGGGTGTAGGCAAGCTCAGCCGGCAAGGCGCGCTGATCGACGTCGCTGTAAGTCATCTGGTGCGTCTCGACGTTGTCTATCCGCAACATCAGCTTGTGGTCCAATTCACGCACCTCGAAGGACACGATTTCTTTTCCATCCGGTGAAAGGGCGAAAGAACCCACGGAGTATTTCACGACGGTTTCCGGCGAGCCGCCTTCCGTCGAAACGCGCTTGACGTAGCGGTTGTCAGCGTTGTCCACGTAATAGACCCAGTTCCCGGCTTTCGCGCACGTTGGTTCCTGCTCATTCCGGCCGGTGGTCAGTTGCTTTTGATTGGTGCCATTCAAATCAATCCGCCATAAATTGGCAAAGGCTCCACTGCCACTGCGCACCTGGCGGTACACGACATAGCGGCCGTCGCCGCATACGGCCGCCTGATCTGGAATATGCTTGGGGTCGGAGTACAGCGTGGTTTCATCTCCGCTGGCGGCAACGGCCTTCAGACTGCCAGCCTGCGGCACAATCAGCCGGCCATCCGGCATCCAATTCCAGAGCCAGAGGGGAAGTTGCGTGGATAGAGGCACTGCGTGCAACTGGTCCGGATCGTTCGCCGGAGCAATGGATAACGAGAAACGCAATTTGCTCTGGATGGCCACCAGTGTTTTGCCGTCTTTGGCGAGCCCCAAATTCTCATAGTTATTCGTGTCGGCGGTCAAAGCGCGATATTGGCCGTCGGGATAGCTCACGTAACCGATTTGCCGCTGCAAACTACCCGCGTCCACTTTCATAGCGCTGGTAATCAGCGCGTTCCCGTCGGGAATCCACGCGGGGCCATAGTAAATGCGATCGGGTGATACTGCGACGACGTGGTCCTGACCCGTGGACACATCGACCGCCAGAAAACCGCCGATGGCGTCCTGAGTAGGTTGCACGATGGGGATCACGATGGTTTTTCCATCAGGAGACCAGGCAGGCACGTGACTATCGCTCGGCAAAGGTCGCCCGCTGAAGATGGGCTTCTCAATGGTTCCATCGCTCTTGGCCAGCAACAAATCCCAAGCTGGAGCACTGTGCAGCTCCCGCAGAAACACGAAATGCTGGCCGTCCGGCGAAAACGAGATCGGACTGTCCACATCATTGATCACGACGTGCGGCTCACCGCCCAGGACGGTGGCGCTGTACAGTACCGATTCCGCTTCGTTTTCTTCGTTGCGCCGAACGAAATAGATATAGTTGCCGTCCGGCGAAAACGTCAGCCCCTCATAACGGGTACGCACCGGCGATACCACTTCCTTGCTGGTCGAGGTCGGGATGTGCCGCAACCACAAAGACTGCGAGCCACCTTCCTCCAGCGCTTGCAGCAGGTATTTGCCATCCGCCGAAATCGCGGCTCGCGTGACGTGGCCGTTATTGGAGACGTTTTCGATAGTAAATTTCTCAAACGGAGCAAGTTGCGGTTTTTGTTCGCTAGGCGTTTTGTGCACCAGCGTGTACAAGCCGTAGCCCGCCGCGCCAACCACCGCCAGGAGTCCCACGAGGATGACGCCTGCGCCGATTTTGTGCTGTTGCGCCGCCTCCGCCAGTACCGCGCCGCTGCCCGGGCGCGTTGCCCCTCCCGATGTCGCGGCAGAACCAGAGCCCCTTCCGATTGCGCGGACCGTGCCGCTCGACGCCCGGCTGGCGGCCACGGATGGAGCGGAACTTGTGCGGCCGGGATCCATCTCCCGTTGCAATCGCTTCAGGTCGGCGCGCACTTCGGCAGCCACCTGGCATCGCAGGTCGCGATCCTTTTCCAGCAGCTTATTAATGATGCGTTCCAGTTCCTGAGGGACGGCGCTGTTCAGCGTGACCGGGGATACCGGTGCGCTATGCAGAATATTTCCAAAGATTACGGCGGTCGTCGCGCCTGGGAAAGGCAGGGCTCCTGTCACCATCTGGTAGAGAACCGAACCCAGAGAGAACAGATCGCTGCGAGCGTCTAGGACTTCGCCGCGCGCCTGTTCGGGCGACATATAGGCGATGGTGCCGACCGTGGTTCCCGGACTGGTAAGGAAGGCGTCTTTGGATGGGGCGACGGTTTCACCTTCCATCCCCCCTTCCGTCTCCATGAGCTTAGCCAGGCCAAAATCAAGGAGCTTGGCAGGGCCACGCTCGGTCAAGAAAATGTTGGCCGGCTTGATATCCCTGTGGACGATGCCCTTTTTGTGCGCGGCATCCAGCGCATCGGCAACCTGGATGCCAATCTCCACGGTCTTCGCAATCGGCGGCAGGCCGCGGGTCAGCGCTTTTTCCAGCGACTCGCCTTCCAGTAATTCCATGGCGATGTAGGTTTGCCCTTCCTGCTCCTCAATCGCATAAATGGTGCAAATTCCCGGATGGTTGAGGGCGGAGGCCGAGCGGGCTTCGCGCAAGAAACGCTCCATGGCGGCGGGGTCCGGCTTGCCGGTGTCCTGAAGAAACTTCAGCGCTACGCGGCGTCCCAGCCTGGTGTCCTCGGCCTCATAGACCACACCCATCCCGCCGCTTCCCAACTGCCGCAGGATGCGATAGTGCCCGATTGTTTCGTTGATCATGGGGATCGTTCCGGAGTCTTGCTCCGTTGCCTTGCGATACTAGCCAAGGCATACACTGCGGTCAATGTGTCTCCGCGCTGATGAGTTATCTTATCTTCACAGGAGAGTCTGCGGAATGAAACTTTTTGATTCCCAGGAGAGTTGGTAAACTCTTTTCAACTTCTAGGTGCGTAGTAGCCTTTGCGTGCCAGCACTTTAAGTTCGTTGTTGTTCATCTCGACCCTGATTTTGCGAAATTTCCCATCCTTGGTATTGTTTGTCGGGTAGTAGCCCAAGGTGTACTGGCTGCGAAGCTCTTCCGAAATCTGGTCAAACGCTTCCTCCAGGTTTTTTTCGGAACGCACCGAAATCATCCGTCCGCCCGTTTCATCCGCCAACTTGTGCGCTACGCTGACGTTTCCACCGTACCGAGGATCCACCACCAGTAAAATGTGAATCACCGTATCCGTCCGCTGGGCCGACTCGATGGCCTCCTCGAGCTTTATCTTGCTACCCTCATCTTGCGCGTCAGTCACGATGATGAGTGCCTTGCGCCCCGCCTCGCCATTCAGTTTTTCTCCACACGCCAGGTAAATCGCGTCATAAAGCGCAGTGCCGGTAATTTGCTGCCCGCCGATGGGCCCTGGGTTTCCGGCGATCATGCCGCCACCCGGTATGTTAATCCGCGCCTTCGAGATGGCGCGGTCCAAAATGCTCCGGTCATCTGTAAGATCAGCGAGCAAGTCCACGTCAGAATCGAAGGAGAGAACCATGGCCTCGTCGCCCTTGCGGAGAACACGGTGAAGGAAGCGGCTTCCGGCGTCCTGAATGGCTCCCAAGTTGTTCTGCTCGCTGCCCGAAGTATCCAACATCAACCCCAGAGTGATAGGCAGGGCCATCTCCTTCGAGAAAAAGGCGATCTTCTCCTCGTGGTTATCCTCGAAGATCTTGAAGTCGTCCTGTTTCAGGTCCGTCATGATGTGCTTGTTCTTATCGCGGACAGTGGCGAACAGGTTGACGAGTGTCACTTCCGTCTTGATTACCGGCGGCGCCTGGCCCTGGCTTGGCGTTTTAGCTTGCGGCAACGCCGGCAAGGCCAGCGCCATCGCCGCGCAGACCGCCAGACATTGCATCCCTGTTTTCTTCCACAATGACATCTTCTTTATCTCACTTTTCAAGATTTCCCGGTATCCTAGTTGGTGTTTTCGTCTGGCATGGCAGCGTCGCCTCGTCCGGGCATCGCGTCCCTTGCCGCGAAGCATCATTACTAGAGTTCGATGCAACCACGGCGCTCCGGGGATGCGTCGTACACTAGCAATAGGACGCTAGGCGCTATATTAGCCCAGGAAAGTTTGGCCTGATGACCATGAATTGTCCACGAAAAATGCAACTCCTTGTATTTGCACAAGCCCTACTGCTGTTAACGCCCATGGCTCTCGCGCAGGAGCCCGCAGCTACCACTCCGGCCAAGCCTCCGGCGGCGGCGCAGGCCCCGAAAGCAGCGGCCCCGGGCCAAACCCCAACGAAAATCCAGGTGAACCCGACTCTGGTGGTTGTCCCTGTCACGGTAAAAGATCGCCACGGCAACCTAGTGCCCGATCTTCGGAAGGACGAATTCCGCATTTTTGAGGATGGCGTCGAACAGAAAATCACCGTTTTTGAAGCCGCGGTATTTCCCCTCTCCATGGTCGTTCTGATAGATAACGACCTGAAGCGCAAGGACGCCGACCAAGTCGAGCCCAGCTTGCGCGCCATTGTCGGGGGGATGAGTACCAGCGACGAAGCCTTTATCTGCACTTTTGACCAGTATTTTCATGAAGGCCATGGCTTCACCCGCGATCAGGACAAGCTCATCACCGAATTGCGCCGCAAGGACGTCACTTCCAAGGCCACTGCTTCCGTGGCGCCTCCCGGCGGCCCGTTTGAGGGCCCTACGATCAACGGCGCACCGGCTCCCGGCGCCCCCATGAACGACCCCTCGCTGATCGCCATCAAGGGCCAGCCCACCAAGGCTTTGGACGACGCCGTTTACTCTGCGGCCATGCTGCTTCAGGACCGCCCCTCGCGCGACCGCCGCAAGGTCATCCTCCTCATTTCCGACGGTCAGAATGGCCCCAAGTTCAATACCCACAAATATGACGAAACCCGCGCCGAACTGCTACGCCAGGGCATCGCGGTTTACAGTGTGGCCGTTGGCAGTGCCTTTTTTGAGCGGAAATTCAGCCGCCTCGAGGAATATGCCCACGATACCGGTGGCGATGTGTTTTTTGGCGCGAAGAGCGAGAGCTTCGAGGATTTCTATTCCCGGGTCGCCGAGCAGGCCCGCAACCAGTATACCCTGGCCTTTTCGCCGAGTGGCGACCGCAAAGTCGACTACCACGCACTGGAAGTCCGTGTGCGCCGCGAAGGCTTGACCATCCTCACCCGCAAGGGCTACTACGGCGGAACTTTCGCCACCGAAGCCCCCAAATAACCGCCACCGCTCCTTTTTCTCGCGATTCCACTTGACACATATCGCGCACATCCGTATACGGATGCCAAGGGGGAAGGATGGCACGCACGACGCGCTCCGCTCCCAAAGGAAGACTGAGTCTCGAACGAGAGAAGGAGAACGACGACCATGAAAAAAGCGAAGAAGGCGGAAAAGAAACCTGCGAAGAAAGGGAAATAATCGGGGTCCATCCAGCTTTGGTTGTACAAGCGCCCCGGCCTGGTCAGGGCGCTTCTCTTTTTGCTCAGCTAGGCTCTCACAACCCCCGCCGCTGCTATGTCTACTGGTGGCTTGCGAGCGTGGGGGTGCCATCCTCGCCCGCAAGGCCCAGCACGAACAGCGTCTGATCACTGGTCATTACTAGCAAGCGTTTGCCGTCTTCCGAAAAAATCTTCAGCATCACTGGATCAGCAAAGAAGTATTCGTTGGTCTGCTTCAGCGTTTTAAGGTCGTAGACGAGCAGGTGGGTGCGGCCGTTTGCCAGGCACAGCCGGTCGCCGTGCCGCGACAGTTTGGGATGGTCTCCAAACCACTTTGCGCGTTGCTCCCCCGATGCGATGGAATAGAGCAACACGCGGTGCTTGTTGTCCGCAATGACCAAGGACTCGCCCGCAGCGTTCCAATACTCGGGGGAAAACGAATACTTGCCCGTTCGCAGGTAGACACTTCCCATCGTGTTTCCGTCTCGCGCGTTCAACACCTCCCAGAAGAAGTCTCCCTCCTCGGGTTTGTCTTTGGGCCAGTGTGCCTGCAATTTGGGGTCACGCGCCAATTCGTCCTTCAGCCCGTCCGCTCGCGCCCGCCAGGTCATGAGCAACTGGCCTGTTTCCGGCGAGCCCGCCAGGAAAGGTCCCTGCTTGGGGTAGCTGCGCGACCACAGCGGATTCAGGTTAGCCGTGTCCAGCGCGTCCACTTCCACATTCCAGCTCGATCCTTGCTTGTTATCATTATGTTTGATGCGCAGGCAAGTATCGCCAAAGAAGCGCAGATCATCTTCCTTAGTGATCTCCCGCCCTCGCGACTGCTGCGTTTCCGGGCTGATAATTACGAGCTGCCGGCTCGTTTTTTCATACTCAGGAAAATCCAGCAGGAATGCCGGACCATTCGTATAAGAAGCGTGCCCAAATCCACGCACGTAGGCCGGCCGTTCGTTTTTGTCCACGCTCCACACGCCTCCGCGTGTACGCGTCGACATGGCCAGCCACCGCAAGTCCGGCGAGGCCACCGAAAACTGCAGTCCACCCAGCTTGCCCAGGGGCAGTTGCAACACCTTGCTCGCTGTGACTTTTCCTACTTCGTAGATTCCTATCTCGCCGTTCAATCGTTCTGCCACGGCTTCCTGGCCCCACACATCCGCCGCGGAGCTTCGGTTGGAAAACACAATCTTCTTTTGTTCGAGATCGAAAGCGCCAACGGGGCGTTCCCCAGGCCGCCTGAGCAGCACGTACTGCGGATTGCTCGCGGCACTCAGATACGAATCTCCCAATTCAACGTGATCTATGATTTTGCCCGAGGGGAACTCCACAATCGGCGATTTCTTCCGGTCGAACGAATCCACACCGAGAAGCCGGCTGGGTCCCAGGAAGGTGAAGGAATAGGTCAACAAACGTTGCAGCAAGGAAGAAAGGCCGACCTTTTGCTTGGTCGTCAGATCCACTGCCACAGCTTCTCCTGTGGAGGATCCGGCGGCAAAATAGTGTCCATCCGGCGAGTAGCGCAAGGTCACGAGCTCGGGGTGAGTGAGCATGTACACAAGCTTGTTCCAGCCGCCGTACTGGTTCCAGCGGCCGTATTCATCCCAGCCGGAATCGAAATCGTAAAATTTCTCTTTTTGGAAAACCGTTTCGCCTGTGGCGACGTTGAACAGGGTGAGGGTCATGTCCTCCTGGAAACAGGCCAAGAATCTGGCATCCGGCGACAACGCGGTTTGCCGGCAAGGCCGCAGCGCCGGCACGTCGGCAATTCCTATCTGTTCCTGCCTCTCGATGTTCCAGGTCTCAACGCGCAGCAGTGCGTTGAAGAACACGACATTCTTCCCGTCGGGTGTGAAGTGCGCCTCTTCCGCTTCGGGCGCATCGATCCGAAAAAGAAACTTCAGCGGATCGCGTGCCAGCAGATAGATGCCACCCTCGTCTTGCGCCAGAATGTACGTTCCGTCTCCACTGAACTGGAATCGCGCAATGTCTCCCCGGAGCGGGTCTTTCAAGACTTTCCGCTCTAGCACTCCGTTCAGGTTCTCTGTGTGGCCTGTCCCGCGATAGTGCAGCACCGCTGCTTGCCACTCCGCAAACGCATTGCCTCCCGAGGTCACGCGCTTTGCCACGCACTCTTTCGGCACAGCGGCCAGACCTTTCAGCGCCACGCGCAGGCGTTTCGAGTCGGGATTGGCGGTGCCGAACAAATCCGAAAACCAGCTCCCCGTTTTCCCCTTGGTTTGCATCAGGCGGTCAAGAAAATCTGGAAACTGTTCGACGGCATACCCGGCGCGTGCAGTCGCTTGCATCCCCAGTTGATCCGCAACCATCTGGTCGCGATCTTCCTCGTTGGGTGCACCGGAGTGACCCTTCTTCAGCCGTGCGTTGTCGATCAGCTGGTTGTATCTCGTGAACAGGTCTTCGTTGTCGGGCAGGCTCTTCAGTCCCAGAATTTCCCGGAAGTCACGCGAGAGGGCAGCGGCCTGTTGGCGCGCCACCATGTGTCCCATCTCATGGCCCAAGACTCCCGCCAGTTCGTCCTCGCTGCGCAGAAACGCGACCATCTTGCGCGAGACGTAAATGCGTCCCCCGGGCATGCCAAAGGCCTGAATTTCCGGCTGATCGTAAAGCGAAAACGTGTAATGCAATCCCACATCGGGAAGTTGCGCTGCCACGGAATTCCCCACCCTGGTCAAATAGCCCGTCAGGTGATCGTCGTCGATCACTTGGAATTCGCTCTCGGACTGTTGACGCAGTATTTCTCCCAGCTCCATCTCCTGCCGGGGTGACAACAAGATTTGCGGGTCGGGAGGCGGCGCTTGCAGGGGAGGGCAGGCATTTTGTGCGGTGGCGGACAGACCTGGGCACGACAACAATAGAAAGAGAATGGCAGGTTTCATAGATGTCCGTTGAAGCACTTGGCAGGCCAAACTAACACCGGGAGTGCGGGAAATCAATTGCCGGTTTCACCGCCGCGGCTCGACCACCCACCGGATCCGGTCAGCGACTCTTCGTGCGCCGGGCAAATGGGCTTGTAGGCACAGCTTCGGCAAGCGAAAACGATCTTGGCGGGAAATTCACCGGCGCGGATGTCGGCCGCAGTTTCCTGGATGATCTTTTCGGCGTCGTCTAGCTGTTTCGCGTCGCGAGTCGTCACTTGCACGTGGTTATTCTGCAGGTAGTGGAACGCCAGGCGCACGGGGTTCCACTCGAAAATCTCTTTCGCCGCCAGGGCGTAGATGCTGAGTTGCAGGTCTTTTCGGGCATCGGCCTCTTTTTTGGGCTTCCCCGTTTTGTAATCCACGATCTCCACGTCTTTGCGCCCCAGGCTGTTCACCTGATCCATGCGTCCGGTCAGGATCACATCGTTAGCCAGGGGCAGCTCAAATCCCTTTTCCTGCTCCAGGATTTGCGGCGGCGCCTGCAACATCGCGGCATGAAAAACCTTCAGCTGCTCCAGCCCATCTTTCTTGTATTCGGCTTCCTGATATTCATCCTCGTAGCCGGCGCTGCTCCATTCCGTTTCGTAGATGCGCTGCACTTCCTCGAAGGGAAGCTTTGCGCCCTTCTTCAGCTGATCCAAGAATCGTTTAATGGTCGTGTGCATCACGCTGCCGAAACTCAGCGTCGCCCGCGGCCCCTCTTTCAGCGACCAAAGATAGCTGAAGGCATACTGCTGCGGGCATTTGCGGTAGTTTTCCACCGCGGAGCTGCTGAGCTTCAATGGCTCGGGCGTCGGCGGATGAAATTCCTCCGCCCATTTGGCGATGCGCGAGAAGATTCTGGGTGGCCCTTCCTTTGTCCCGAATAATTCGCCCGCGCGTCCTTCTGCGTGTTCCATTGGGGCGGCTGCTTCCTTGGTCTTCCTTTTCGGAGCCAGTTGCAGGACGTCTCGCCGCTTGATGGCCGGCTCCATCACGATGTCCTCGACGAAGACGGGCACCTTTCCCTTCTTTTCGGTCAGCGTGGTGATGGTCAACCGCTCCATCGCGCGCGTCAGGGCCACGTAGAAAAGCCGGCGCTCTTCCTGGATATGGAAATCACCTTCCGGCAATTCCTCTTTCATCAGGCGATCGGGAAACTCAAACAAAGGCGAGCGGTTGCGCGGCGGAAAGGCGTTAGAATTCACGCGCAGCAGAAACACATGCGGAAACTCTAAGCCCTTGGCGCCATGCACCGTCATGAGCTGCACGGCATCGCCGGGCGCATCATCTTCCAGGCTCAGAGTTCCGCCGGCTTGCTGAAAATAATCCAGGTACTCCAGAAACTCCGGCAAGCCGCGCGTTTCGCTTTTCGCTTCCCACTCTTTAACGAATTGCGCGAGCTGGGTGACGTATTTGCGGTCCTGCGTGGCGGCGCGCTGCGGCACCTCCAGCCACTCGATGAGATCGCCGAGGATTTCGCGGGCCGTGCGCCTCCGCAGCGTCTTGCGTTGCGCGCCCAAGAACTCCAGCAGCGCCGGCAAGGCGGTGTGCGAAGCGTCAAACGGCAACTCCGATTGCGGCGCCTGCAGCACATCATAAAGAGCCGTGCCGCGTTTCTTGGCCGCGCGTTCGGCCAAACGCACCAGGTCCTCGGCCGTCAGATGCCAAGCCGGCGCGGAGAGTACGCGCGCGCAGGCGATGTCGTCATAAGGCATCGCGATCAGGTGCAGATAAGCGAGGACGTCGCGCACCAGCGGATGCTCCAGAATCGAAAGCTTGCTGATGACGAAGGGAATCTTGCGCCGCGACAGCTCTTCCACCAACTGGTCACGGTGGGCGTGTTGGCGATAGAGCACGGCGAAATCCTTCCAGCGCCGCCCGGCGCCGTGCAATCGCTCGAGTTCATCCGCTGCCCACGAGGCTTCGTCCTCGGGTGTTTCCATCTCCGCGATGCGGATCTTCTCTCCTTCTGACTTGTTTGCTTGCAGGACCTTTTTTGGAAATTCGGGGCTGACCTCATTCTGGCCGATAACCTGCGTGGCCACGCGCAGGATGTTGGGGGTTGAACGGTAGTTGTCCATCAAGGCCACGCGATAGGGCGTCGAGTCCTGCCCTTCTTTCCAGCCGGTGAATCGCTGAAGGAACAACTTGAAGCTGCCGAAAGAAGCGCCGCGGAAGCGGTAGATGGCCTGATCGTTGTCGCCCACGACGACGATGTTGCGCGATTCCGCGCTCAGCAGATGGAGCAGCTCGAGCTGCGCGATGTTGGTGTCCTGAAACTCATCCACCAGGATGTGCTTGAAGCGCTCTTGAAGGCGCCGCCGCCGCTGGGTGTCGCGCTTGAGCAGGGCGACGGCCTCGGTGATGAGCCCGTTGAGCGCCACGGCGCGCTTCTCTTTCAGGATTTCTTCGCTGGCGCGGTAGGCGCGCGCGATCTCCTGTTGCAGCGCAACCTGTTCGGCGCGCTCCTTGCCGGTGTCTTCGTCGAGGGCGTTTTTCTCCGCCTGCAATTCCGCGGCGAGTTGATCGGCGTAGGCCTGGTATTCTTCGCTGGATACCAGTTCGTCCTGGCAACGCGAGAAAAATGCAATGAAATCGCTGAGGAATTGCCCGGGCTCGGCCAGCCGGCGGTACTTTTCCAGCTTCAAACGCGCCAGATTCCGCCGCAGCAGGATCCAGTGGTCCACCTTCTCCAGCGGCAGGCAGTTGGGATCCACCTCTTTCAAAAGGGTTTCGCAGAAGGAATGGAACGTGGCCAGCACTACGTCCTTGCCGCGCTCGCCGACGGCCTTCACCACGCGCGTCTTCATCTCGCCCGCGGCTTTTTTCGTAAACGTCAGCCCAAGGATATTCTCGCCGAGCAGGGAAGCATCCGATTCAAGCAGGTGGCGGATGCGCTCCGTGATGACGCGAGTCTTCCCGGTGCCCGCGCCCGCGATCACAAGGAGGGGTCCATCTCCATGGGTGATTGCGCGCCGCTGTGCATCATTCAGCTTCAGCTCGCCGCCATCGGGCTTTCCGATCTCGAACAGGGTTTTGGTCATCGTTGCGAGGCCTGGCCGGAGGCGACTCTCGCATTGAACTCAGCGGACTTTTTGCGGGGCACGGTAAGTGCCGTCCATTTGCCCGCTGCAGCGGCGAAGTGCTTGGCGAGAAAGGCGATTTGTCCGACGTGGTACGAGTAATGCGCGACCTGCCGGTTAATGGCTTGCATCACGGAGTGGGGCTCGGTGCGAATCAGCACGGTGCGCGAAAGGTCGGCGTCGCTGAGCCCTCCCAGCGCGTCGAATACATATTTCCAGCCGAGCTCCCACGCTATCAGTAGCTCCTCGCGCGATTTGGCCGGCTCCTCGAATTCGGTATCGCGATGGCGGTCCGGTTTCTCACCATCGGTGGTCAGGAAATCGCTCCAGCGCGAGCGCATATTGCCCACCATGTGTTTCACGACGATGGCGATGGAGTTGGATTCTCCGTCGAGTGTGGCGAACAGCCCCTCGTCGGGACACTGGGCAATCGCACGTTCCGCGAGCTTCTTGTAATAGCCGAATAACTCGGTGGAATCTTGGAGATAAGAAGTCAGAAATTGGTGTGCCATCTGGATATTTTGTTCTTCCGTAGCGCCGTGTCAACCCCCTGCCCTTGGCCTTGGGCGGAGAGGAGAATTTAAGGTAACCTCCCAGCTAATTCCCGCACCTAAGAGCGCTGGGGAATCCCCCTGAAAGAAGGGGAGAAGGGAATGTAGGAGAAGAGCGCTTGACATTCGCTTTTTATTCGCCTATGATCGCCCGGCCTTGAATTCATTTTACGCAAAGGAGACCTCTATGACCCTGGGACAATCTATGCTTCCCGAATTCGATCAAGAAATGGCCAACACGCGCAAGACACTTGAACGCGCGCCCGACCAGCAGTGGAACTGGAAGCCGCACGAGAAGTCCGGCACCCTTGGCTGGCTTGCCGGCCACGTCGGCACAGTGCCCGAATGGATTGCGATGACCATCAATACGGAAGAACTCGATTACGCGCCTGTAGGCGGGCCGACTTACCAGCCGCCCAAGATAGAGAATCGTGCTCAGCTACTCGCTGCCTTCGACAAGGCCGCCGCGGAAGCTCGCGCCGCCCTGGCCAACGTCAGCGACGCGGAATTGGCCAAAGGCTGGAAGCTGCTGGCGGGAGGCAAGGAAGTCTTCACCTTGCCGCGCATTGCCTGCATTCGCAGCATGTGCCTGAATCACATGATTCATCATCGCGCCCAATTGACAGTTTACTATCGCCTGCTCGGCGTTCCTGTCCCTGGTCTCTACGGCCCCAGTGCCGACGAAACTCAGGCCAGCACCGCTGGTGCAGCTAGCTAACTCCAATTTTCACGCCGGGGGCGGAGTCCTCTTCGCCCCCACTACTCCTTCTTCGGGTCACTCCATCTCGCCGCTGTATAATGATCCGGCTCATCTCTTGGAGGTAGCACCATGGAAACCCCAGTGATCCTCTCCGCTGTGCGCACGCCTATCGGAAAATTCCAGGGTGGATTGGCTGGGTTTTCGGCTCCCGAATTGGGTGGGAAAGTGGTGGCGGAGGCAGTCCGCCGCGCGGGACTCCAGGGGAATCAGATCGACGAAGTGATTCTTGGCAATGTGGTGCAAGCCGGAATCGGTCAGAATCCTGCGCGGCAGGCGGCTTTGAAAGGCGGCTGCGATCCGCGCGTCGCGGCCCTCACCATCAATAAAGTTTGCGGATCAGGATTGAAGGCTGTCGGCCTGGCGGCGCAAGCTGTGCAACTCGGCGAGAGCGAAATCGTCGTGGCAGGCGGCATGGAGTCCATGTCAAATTGCCCGTACTTGCTGCCGCAGGCGCGCACGGGTTACCGGCTGGGCGATGGCAAGCTGGTGGACGCGATGATCTGGGACGGCTTGTGGGACGCCCACGAGAACTTCCACATGGGCATCACCGGAGAACTGGTGGCAGAGAAGTACGGGATTTCGCGAGAAGAGCAGGACCGGTTTGCGGTGGAGAGTCACCAGAAGGCCGTGCGCGCACGCAAATCGTGTTTCTTCGAGTCACAAATTCTGCCCGTCGAAGTTCCGCAGAAAAAAGGGGACCCCATCCTGATCAGGTACGATGAATCGCCACGGGAGGACACGACATTGGAAGCGCTGGCGCGGCTGAAGCCGGCGTTTAAGAAAGACGGTACGGTGACCGCGGGGAATGCGCCGGGAACCAACGATGGCGCGGCGGCGGTGGTTGTGACCAGCGAGCGCAACGCGGCGCGATTGGGGAAGCAGCCGCTCGCGCGCATTGTGGCGCAGGCCGTGAGCGGCATCGAGCCTAAGTGGGTGATGATGGCGCCGGTGGACGCGGTCGAGAAGCTCCTGGCAAAAACGGGATGGGAGCGCGACAAAGACGTGGACCTGGTGGAGTTGAATGAGGCGTTTGCCGTCGCGGCGATTGCGGTGACGCGGCAATTGCGGCTGGACCCGGCAAAGGTGAACGTGAATGGCGGCGCGGTTGCCCTCGGCCATCCCATTGGCGCTTCGGGCGCGCGCATTCTGGTGACACTTCTGTATGAGCTGCAGCGGCGGAATCTGCAGCGCGGCATCGCTGCGCTCTGCCTGGGTGGAGGAAATGCCGTCGCCCTCGCCGTGGAACTCGCAGCGCGACAGTAGAAAATCAAATCGGCCTTAAACGCACTGGCTCCTGCCCTGTCGGTTGATGCTGCGAGTCACTCCACGCAACCTGAATCCTCCGCCGAATTACCTTGTACAATTCGTGAGCAGTAGTTTGTTGTTGGCGCTACTTGGTTGGATTGGCGGGGAATGAGCGAAGACCGAAAAAGAACGGCGGTGATCATTGGGGCGGGGCCCGCGGGGCTGACGGCCGCGTACGAGTTGCTGACGCGCAGCGATGTGCGGCCCATCGTGCTGGAGAAAAACGGCGAGGTTGGAGGACTGTCGCGGACGATCCAGCACCACGGCAACCTGATGGACATCGGCGGTCATCGCTTTTTCTCGAAATCCGATCGCGTGATGAATTGGTGGCTGATGCACTTGCCGCTGGAAACGTCAGCGGCCAGCGGAATCGAGATCGCTTACCAGAACAAGACGCGGCGAATCGAAACACCTGCCCCTTCCCATGACCAAGCGAGTCACAGCGCCGCGGCGGCCGCCGAAAGGGCAGCGGGCCTCACCGCTAATCCCGAAGCAGTCATGCTGCTGCGGCGCCGGCAGAGCCGCATCTATTTTCTACGCAAATTCTTTGCCTACCCCGTACAAATGAGCAGCGACACGTTTATGAAACTTGGGTTGGAGCGCACCATTCGGATCCTGTTCAGCTACCTGCGGGCTGCTCTCTTCCCGGTGCGCCCAGTCAAAAACATCGAGGACTTTTTCATCTGCCGGTTCGGCAGGGAGCTGTATCTGACTTTTTTCAAATCCTATACGGAAAAAGTTTGGGGAGTGCCGTGCCAGCAGATCAGTGCCGCTTGGGGCGAACAGCGGATAAAGAGTCTGTCCGTTGGCAAGAGCCTCATGCACTTCTTGAAGCGGAGTCTTGGCCGAGCGAAAGGGGACATCTTCCAGAAACAAACCGAGACTTCCCTGATTGAGCAGTTCCTATACCCAAAGTACGGCCCCGGCCAAATGTGGCAGGAAGTAGCGCGCAAAGTGGAAGCGCTGGGCGGCGAGATTCTTCGCCAGACGCAACCGGTCCGCTTGGAAACGCTCGGGCCGCGTGCGCAAGCAGTGCACGTTGTTGAAGACGTGGGCGGACAGCGCCGAATCGCGTGTGATTATGTCTTTTCCACGATGCCGGTGAAGGAACTTGTGGGCCTTCTCGATGGTCCCGTGCCTGAAAGTGTGCGGGAAGTGGCCGGGGGCCTCCAGTATCGCGATTTCATCGCTGTGGGCTTGCTGCTCAATTCCTTGCGCATCAAGGACGAGGCGAACGCCACCGGCGGGCTCGTCGCCGACACGTGGATCTATCTGCAGGACCCGGATATTCTCGCGGGGCGCCTGCTGATCTTCAACAACTGGAGCCTCCATCTGGTGAAGGACGCGTCAAAGGTCTGGGTCGGCGTGGAATATTTCTGTTACGAGTCCGACAAACTCTGGAAACTCCCAGAGGAGGAGATGGCGCGCCTGGCCATGGCGGAACTGGAGAAAATTGGAATCATCGACGCGCGGGAGGTGGTGGACTGGCACGTCGAGCGCGTGCCGAAGGCGTATCCCGCGTATTTCGGCGCGTATGAGCGCTTTGGGGAAGTGCGGGAATACCTGGATGGGTTCGAGAACTTGTTACTGGTCGGCCGTAATGGCATGCACAAGTACAACAATCAGGACCACTCCATGCTCACGGCCATGGTCGCGGTGGACAACATCGTCGCGGGCCGCACGGATAAGAGCAACATCTGGGCCGTGAACACGGAGATGGAATATCACGAAGAGAAGGCCTGAGCCCGGCGCGTTCGCCGGGCCTCAAGCAAGGGGCTCAACTCTGGGAATCGACGGCCGTGGGCGCGCCCTGGGATTTCGACGGGGTCAGCTCGGCGGCGCAGTAAGGGCAGAACTTGTCCGTATCGGCAACTTCACGCTGACAGTGCGCGCACGCACGGTGCAGGTTGTATTTGCAGTTGGGGCAGAAATTGAAGCGCGCGGAAACGGTGGCCGCGCATTGCGGGCAGGTATAAGGCAGCGGCTCTCGCACCAACAGATAGATAACCAGGCCGATGAAGACATAGCCCGCTGAGAGAATGAGAACCAGCAGCGTCCACAGCGCGGGGTTCATTCCGCGGCGCTTGGCGTCGCGATAGACGTAGCCCAGGATAAACAGGAAAAGAGAAAAGAAGAATGCACCAACCGTAATGGCGCCGGCGAGCGCCAAGCAGGAAAGCGCGGGATGACCACGGAGGCTGCCGTCACCAGGAAAGATGGGTTCGCCAAAGTGAAGATTGCCGAGATTTACGCCTACTCCCGCAATCAGCGCGAGGATGTAGAGCGAGATGCAGGTCCACACCAGCCACTTTGGGATGATGCGCAGCTCGTCGCGGAACCTGGTGCGTTCGCGTTTCCTGCGGAAACGGATCAGCCGCATACGTTCATTCCACATGTCAGACATAGTTGCCTCGTTTTCTAGACCACCAAAAGCAATCCTTCAAGTGCCCACCGCAAACTCAATGTGGCGCCTTCGAATCGCGCTGCGAGCGCTGCCCCGCGAAACCCTGCGCGACACCCCGCTGGTATAGCACTGCAGCAGCGGCGACCAACGCCGGCACTGTCCACCAGAGCACGAATCCCATTTCCAAGGCCAGACGCGGCACACCGAAATGGCCGCCGAACCAGGCGAAGCCGCGCCACACGAGCGGCGCGCTGAGCACACCGAGCAGCCAGCTTGCTGCCGTGATGACCCACAAAAGCATTCCGCTGCGCGAAGATTCGCCGGCTTCTTGGGCGCGCAGGCGAACGCGGAGCTGCGTGCGCGCCACCAGGTCACGCGGCACCGTAACCGGCACGCCGCGAAGGGCCTGCAGCGCCTCCTGAGTGGCCGCAGCCTCACGCGCACAGTCCGCGCACCCGCGCAGATGCTGCCCCAGCCACGCCTGATCGGACGCCGCGATTCCTTCCACAAGTGATTCTGCAAGGAGTCTCTGGGCGCGTTGGTGGAGGTCTTCGTTCATGCGGCACCTTCCGTCAAAACGGATTTGAGCGCGGCGAGGCCGCGATAGAGCCGTGACTTCACGGTGGAAATGGGAGCCGCGAGCACGGCGGCGATTTCTTCCAGGCCCAATTCTTCGTGAAAGCGCAGCACCAGCACTTCGCGGTAGTAGGCGGGAATCCTGAGCAGCGAGATTTGCACGGCTTGCTGGTTCTCGCGCGAGAGGAGCAATTGCAACGCCGAGGTGGCGTGCAAGTCGGGTGGCTCGAAGGGCTGCTGCGTTTCCGGATCGGCGAAATCCTCGAGGCTGGCGAATTTCTTACGGCGTGAGGCGTCAATCACCAGATTGCGTGCGATGGCGAAGAGCCAGGACTCGAATTTGGATTTGGCGTTGTACTGCTCGCCGCGCTCCAGGATGCGCACCCAGGTTTCCTGGAAGAAGTCCTCGGCCAGCGCGGGATTGCCGGTGAGAAAAAGCAGATAACGATAGAGGCGCTGCTGGTACTGCTCGATGAGCTGGTCGAGCACATCCGGGTCGCGGCGGCGCAGGCCGAGCGCGATGGTTTGCTTATCGTCAGTCATGAGACCCGCGAAAAGTGCCGGGGACCTCGAAAACGTCAGCGTGAATGCTTGTGCGCTCATACTACCTTGAATACGCAGCACGGGGTGAAAAAGACGCAGCAGTTTGGCGGTAGGAGTGGCAAGAAAGCAGGAAAAACCCCCCTTTGTTTGCAGATAGATACAGGATCAAGACAATTTGTCATTCCGAGCGAAGCGAGGAATCTGGTTTCCAGTAACAGCCAAGAAAAAGCAGATTCCTCGGGCAGACCCCGCCCTCGGAATGACAACAATTCAGTCACGGCGCCAGCAGCGCGAACAAGGCGATCGAACTTGCCGCGCACATCTATTCTTTCGTGTTCTACAATCGTGAGTCACGCCGAGAGGCCAGGGGTTGTTCGCAAGAACCGAATGGATGACCGGAATGATTTGTCCTCAATGCAAAGCGGAGTACCGGCCGGGGTTTACGCGTTGCGCCGATTGCGATGTGGACTTGGTGTGGGAACCCCACTACGCGCAGCAACCCGCGGACGCTCCGCCGCAGCCCGGTGATCCCAATGAGGATCCCTTCTGTTCGTTTTGGAAGGGTGACAACGCGCGTGTGCACGCGGAGTTGTGCGAGGTACTGGACGAAGCCGGTATTCCCCACAATACGGTTTACCGGCGCGATCATTTATTCAATCTGAGCAACAATCCGGCCTTCGAGGTCGGCGTGCCGTTTTCACTATTCGAGAAAGCGGAGAATGCGGTGAAGGAGGCGTTTGGCACGGAGGATGATGGCTCGCCGAGATTGTTGGAAGCCCCACCGCCCCTGCCAGATCGCGAGCAATTGCCCGAGCCGTTGCCGGAAATCCTTCCCCCACCGGAAAACGAAGACATTCCTGGTCCTCCCAATGCAGGCGAAGAGTCCTACTGGTACCCTGAGGACGCCACGGTGGGCGTGTGGTCCTCGGAGAACGGGGAGCTCGGCGATTTTGTGGTGGCCACCTTGCACGAAAACCGCGTCCGCTGCCGCGTGGATCGCGACGGCAGCAATGCGGCCGTGTACGTCCTGCCCGAAGACGAGGACCGTGCCCGCGAACTTGTCCGCGAAGTTGTGGAAGGCAAGCCGCCGGAGTAAGTCCGACTCCCTAGGATTGCCAGCCGAAGTAGAGCGTGACGATGCCGAATGTGTCGATGAAACCGTGGGCGAGTACGGCGACCCAGAGATTCCTGCCGGAGAGCAAATAAGCCACGCCGAGGATCAACCCTGCGATCCCCGAATCCACCATCCCCGACGGTCCTTTATAGAAGTGGCCGTAGCCGAAGAGCACGCTCATCGGGATCAGCGCAATCCAATAGGCCAGCGTAGATCGTCCGCCAATATCAGCAGCGCGGGTGAGGAGATAACTGCGATAAGAAATCTCTTCTCCAAAGGCGGCGAAGGTCCACACCAGCCCAAGCATCATGGCTGCGTATTTCAAGTTGTGGGCGATGGAGGCCGCTTCCGATGGTGCGATGGCGGGAGCCCAGAAATGTGCGGTCAGCGGGTCGATCACGTACTCGCCCAACAGAAGCCGAAGGGCAGCGGCGGCCAGCGCGATCAAGATGGTGTTGCGCCAGGACGCGGGGCGTTTGAGCCCAAGGACGCTCCAACCGCCATCGCGCAAGCGGAAGGAGAGGAGAGCGAGCACGAAGAGGATGGGCACCTCGTTGTACAGGCGGCCGTAGACGTTGTAGGCGATCACGATGGAGGCGCCAAGCACGAATTCTGCAGCGCTGCCCGAGCGGAACGAAGTCGACAGCCGGGCAGGGGTGGTGAGGGTTGGAGGGGTTTCCATGGTCTTAGCTAATATGCGCCAAAACCCGTGATGGTCTCAAAAGTTTCGCAACTCTTTCTTGAGGGAAGCAGTTTTTCTTGACTTTACGGTGGCTGGCCTACATCCTTAGCCTCCTCCGTTTCCTCTACCGCGGAGGCTTTCATGAAACAAGCAGCGGTGGGATTTCGCGTGCACTCGGGCTGGAGCGCGGTGGTGGCGGTGTGCCTGGAAAAGGGCGCGCCGGTGGTGCTGCAGCGCCAGCGGGTGCAATTGGTGGAGACGTTTTCTTACCGGTTCCGGCAGCCGTATCACACGGGGGAGAGAATGGCGCTCGCGGCTGCAGGCGAGTTCATCGCGGGCGTGCGGGAGAAAGGACGAGATCTTGCGTATCGCGCGCTTCGCGACCTGCAAGCGGAGTTGCAGGGGCGTGGTTATCAACTGACACGCGGCGCGCTGCTGCTGGCCGCGGGAAGGCCGCTCCCGGAACTCGAGAGGATTCTTGCGTCGCATGCGCTGATTCATACCGCCGACGGCGAGCTTTTCCGCGAATGCCTGTTGCATGCGAGCACGCGCTGCGGACTTGGCATCGTGACCATTCGCGAGCGCGAGCTTTTGGAACAAGCGGCGAAGGAATTGCGCGTGCCGCGTGTCAATCTTTTGCGGCGAGTCACGGAGTTGGGGCGCCCGTTTGGCGCGCCATGGACGCAGGACGAAAAGTTCGCGACGTTGGCGGCGTGGCTTGCGGCGCTTCCCTCCAGTAAGTCCGCTCCCAAGATGATCACGGGCGCGCCTGCTTGACCTTACTTTGGCTGGCAGGCATGCTTGGGTTTCTCGACGGGGCAGGCCCCGAAAAGTGCGGAGGGTTGATTCGTGTCCATAGATTCCATCAAGACGGTGGCGGTGCTGGGCGCGGGGACCATGGGAAACGGCATTGCGCACGTGTTTGCCCGCGCGGGCTACAGCGTGATTTTGCGCGATGTGGAAGAGCGCTTTCTGCAGCGGGGCATGGAGACGATCGGCAAAAACCTCGATCGCGAGGTAAAGAAAGGGAAGCTCGCCGAAGCGGATAAGCCCATTGTGCTGGCGCGGCTGAGGCCCGTCACCGATTTCGCGGCCGTTGCGGCGGCGGATTTTGTCGTCGAGGCGGTGCCGGAAAAAATCGAAATCAAGAGGGCGGTGTTGACCGAAGTCGACAAGGTGCTGCGCCCCGAAGTGATTCTTACGAGCAACACTTCCTCCATTTCGGTGACCGCGCTGGCGGCGATGACCACGCGCCCAGATCGCTTTGTGGGCATGCACTTCATGAATCCCGTGCCCGTGATGGCGCTGGTGGAGGTGATTCGCGCGCTGCAGACCAGCGACGCGGCGTTTGCCACGACTATGGAACTGGCCAGGAAACTGGGCAAGACTCCCGTGGCCGTAAACGATGCTCCCGGATTCGTCTCCAACCGCGTGCTGATGCCGCTGATCAATGAGGCGGCCTACGCAGTCATGGAAGGAGTGGCCACTCCGGAAGCGGTGGACGCGGTGATGAAGCTGGGGATGAACCATCCCATGGGGCCGCTGGAACTCGCCGACTTCATCGGCCTGGATGTGTGCGTGGATATTTTGAATGTGCTGCTGGAAGGCCTGGGTGGTCCGAAATATCGCGCCTGCCCGCTGCTCAAAAAATATGTGGCGGCTGGCTGGCTGGGGCGCAAGACCGGTCGCGGCTTCTATTCTTATTAGCTCCGCGCTGCCATCGCCATACATATTAATATTATATAGTAATTATCAATAAACTAGACTTAACCTGCGGGCTAAGATATACTGCTGATGGAGGATGCCTCATGACCGCCTTGGAATCGCAAACGGCAGTTAAGATTCGCGGCAGCGTTCTTGGGTACTTCCAGCCGGAGCAGGGGCCAGTTTATCTGACCAGCGTGCTCAACACTATTCAGGACGAGTTGAAGGACGTTTCGGAAGCGGACGTTCGAGATGTCATCCTGCGGCTAATTGGTAGTGGGAAACTCATGTATACACCGGACATGAGGATTGCCCGTGCCAGGTGAGCCGGACAAAGGCCACCCACCTCACGATCCCAACGAAAGATTCTCCGAAGAGCGCCCTCCTGACCCACGCACGGCCGCGGAAAGAGACCGCGACCGCGTACTCTACTCAGCGCACTTTGCCCGCCTTGCCGAAATTACGCAAGTCATCTCGCCAGAACATGGATACGTCTTCCATAATCGACTTACCCATTCCCTGAAGGTCGCTCAACTGGCTCGCCGCGTCGCTCAGCGCATCTTGGAAGATAACGAAACAAAGAGAAGTGCTTTACAGGATCTTCCCGATGTCGTTGAGGCGGCGGCTCTAGCACACGATCTCGGTCATCCTCCATTCGGCCACGCGTCAGAAGTTGAGCTCAACAAGCTTGTCCAAGATGCGGGGCTACAGGATGGCTTTGAGGGCAATGCCCAGTCTTTCCGGATTATCACACGCCTCGCCACGAGCGACGCCCTTACGTTGAGAGATGCAGGGAAAGATGAGGAGTATGAGGATTCAGTTCCCGGCTTGAATTGGACACGTCAATGCCTTGATTCGGTCCTGAAATACCCGTGGGGCTTCGGCGAGAACCCACAACATGCCAATAAATGGGGTTTCTATGAATCCGAACGCGAAATATTCGATTGGACCAGGGGAGATCAACCTAAGCTTCGCAGGAGCCTGGGAGCCGAAATAATCGATTGGGCTGACGACATAACATACGCCATTCACGATCTGTTGGACTTCTTCAGGTCTGGAAGGATCCCCATAGATCGCCTGAAGAGAGACAAAATCGAGTACTTGAGATTCTTCAACGGAATTCTCGAAAGGAGGCCAGAATGGGTGAAAGACGAGGATGAATATGCAGAGGCGCTCTCGAACCTCATCGCGGATTTTCCATTTTATCCCGAACGGCGCTTCAGAGATTCAAACGAGAACCACATGCGTCTTCACCTGTTCGCGACCAGTTTGATTCGTCCCTTTGTCCAAGCCATAACGTATACTCCGGGTGGCGAGCCATCAAAACCTGTCGTGCGAATTGATCCACTGGCGCGACGTCAGGTTGACATACTCAAACAATTCACGTGGCACTACATAATATTGAATCAGGACTTGGCGTTGCCGCAGGCCGGTCAGCGTAAAGCCGTCCGGACGGTTTTTCGCAAGCTGCTGCTGGCTGCTCGCAAACGAGACCTCCATCTCTTTCCGGCGGCGACCCAGGACTCCCTGAGATCGGATCAAGTTTGGGACTCAATTACCGGTGTGAAGAATCTGGAGGAGGTACGCCTGGTTGCCGATTACGTCTCTGGTATGACGGAAAAAGAGCTTATTAGGGTCTTTCGGACGATGGAAGGAACCATTTGACGGCCTGGGCGAATACCAGGCGAAAATAGTGTTTGCTTTTTGTTCGCCTCTGGGCTACTGTACCACCTGAAGTTTTCAACAGGTGGCCCATGACCCAGACGCGATGCGATGTTCTAAGCTGTGTGGAGCATGAGAGACTCGAATTTGAGTTGCTTGAGGTCCGCACACGAGGACAGTACCTGACGCGCTTGCGCTCCATCTCCCGGGAAGAACGGGCGGAGTGGGACCGCCGGGAGCAGAGGGCGCTGGCAAGTCTGGTGGATCACGAACTGGAGCATGGCTGCAGCCGTTGAAGGCCGAACATTCGCCGGTCAGGGCCGGCGGAGGCGGTAGGGAAGAAGGGGTAGCATTCCGAGATACGAAGTGGTAACATACCGCTCTCGTAACGTAACTGGAGAAGTCTCGGCGCAGTTCCCGGCGCCCGCTTATGAATGCCCCCGAAAGACCTATTCGCGAGTTTCCTAATTTCCTCCACCGAGGTGTGAAATGTCAGATGAACGGGCAAAACTGTTAGAAGCAGCAATCGCGCAGATCGAGAAGACCCACGGCAAAGGCTCGATCATGCGGCTGGGCAGCAAAGATGTGCTGGTGCCGGTAAACGTGATTCCATCGGGCTGTCTATCGCTGGACGCGGCGCTCGGCGTTGGCGGATTCCCGCGCGGGCGCGTGATCGAGGTGTACGGGCCGGAATCGGGCGGCAAGACGACGCTGACGCTGCATATCATCGCCGAGGCGCAGAAATTGGGCGGGCAGGCCGCGTTCATTGACGCGGAGCACGCGCTCGATCCGAGCTATGCGCGCAAACTGGGTGTGGATGTGGACAATTTGCTGGTATCGCAGCCGGACAACGGCGAGCAGGCGCTGGAAATCGCGGAAACGCTGATCCGTTCGGGTGGCGTGGACGTGGTCGTGGTGGACTCCGTCGCCGCTTTGGTGCCCAAGGCGGAGTTGGAAGGCGAAATGGGCGATCCGCAGATGGGCTTGCAGGCGCGGCTGATGTCCCAGGCGCTGCGCAAGCTGACCGCGATTGTCTCCAAATCGAAGACCTGCCTGATCTTCATCAACCAGATCCGCGAAAAGATCGGCGTAATGTTCGGCAACCCGGAAACCACAACCGGGGGACGCGCGCTGAAGTTTTACGCCTCCATGCGCGTGGATATTCGGCGCATTCAGGCCATCAAGGAAGGCGACCGCGTTGTGGGTTCCCGGACGCGCGGCAAAGTGGTAAAGAACAAGGTGGCCGCGCCGTTCCGCGAAGCGGAGTTCGACATTCTGTACGGCGAGGGCATTTCGCGCGAAGGCGACCTGATCGACCTCGGCGTGGACAAGGGCCTGATCGAAAAGTCCGGAACATGGCTGAGCTATGGCGGCGAGCGCATGGGCCAGGGCCGCGAGAACGCCCGCGTCTTCCTGCGCGAGAACAAAGACATCCGCGACAAACTCGAAAATGCTTTGCGCAAGAACCTGGGGATTCCCATTCCCGGGCAGACCGCCGCGACGCCGGGCGCCAATGGCAACGCGAGTGTTGCGTCGGACAAGCCTCCGGTGAAGGCTGCGGCCGCCGCTGCCGGGGTTGGAGATGCAAAAGCACGGCCAGCACGTTAAGAAAGATCGTTTCGGGCAAAACGAACCGGGCGAGAGGAAGGCGAGTCCTCTCGCCCCGTTCTATTTCTGACGCTAGTGGCAAACTGAGACAGCCCGGCCTGCGGTACTCCGCGCACGTGGGCACACCACGGTCGGAGGGACACTCGGGCAGGGGGCCGCTGTCCAGTTGGTCAGGCTTCAAAACAAAGCACATAGATGCGTACTGGGCCGAGTTAACTATTGTCAGGGCATCCCACGAATGCGTACACTACGTCTCAGTTTGCGAGTGGTGTTCTGCTCACAGACGAGAAGCGCTCGATTTGCCAGCCCTAAGCTGTTTGTAATGAACTATCGGAAAGGCTGGCATCGCGCACGAGTCCGTGGACTGAAGTTGACCGGGACGTGTACGTGGAGTAAATTTAGGTGCACGCCTCCTAGGACTACTGAGACCGACCAGGGAAAAGGGCCGAATGATCCGCGAATTTGGGAAAATTGTGATGGTGGCGTGCTTGACGGCTACGCTTGGCGTGCCGCTGCCTGCCGCGGAATCTTCCGGCCAGCCAATCGAAAGCACCTCCACAAAAGCGAAATCCAGCGCGCGTACGCGCCATGCGGCCGCGCGCTATCGCGGCGTGCCCACTTACGCGGACTCCGTGCGGGACGATGATCCCACTTTCGACGACCCTGTCGTGCGGCAGGCCGTTGTCGAGGGTCTGGGCCGCTACAACGGTTCCGTCGTCGCCGTGGACCCAAATACCGGGCGCATTCTCACCATCGTGAATCAGAAGATTGCCTTCAGCGACGGTTACATTCCCTGCTCAACGATCAAACCCACGATCGCCATCGCGGCTCTGGAAGAAAATGTGATCACACGCGACACCATGCTGAAGGTGGGCCGCCGCAAGTACATGAACCTGACAGATGCCCTGGCGCATTCCAATAATTTGTTCTTCGAGGAACTCGGCCGCCGCATGGGTTTTGACACCGTCTCGAAATACGGCCGGCTGCTCGGGTTGGGTGAGCTTGCCGGATACAATCTGCCCGACGAGCATCCGGGATCATTCCCGATGCAGCCGCCGGCTTACGGCGGTGTGGCGCGCATGTCGAGTTTCGGTGAAGGTATTCAGATCACGCCTTTGCAACTAGCGGCGCTGGCTGCCGCGTTTGCCAATGGCGGCACGCTCTACTATCTGCAGTACCCGCATTCGCAGGAAGAGATTGATAATTTCGCGCCGCGCGTGAAGCGGGATCTGAATATTTCGAATGTTCTCCCGGAAGTTCGCGAAGGCATGCTCGCCGCCGTTCTCTACGGCACAGGGAAACTCAGCTATGATGCGGGCGGAAACGAAACGCCCCTGGGCAAGACGGGCACCTGCGACGACCACAGCACCACGCCTTCACGCATTGGCTGGTTCGTCAGCTATGCCGATGAGACGCACCCGAAGATTGCCCTGGCCGTGTTGCTGCGCGGGAATACGCGCCGCGTGAAGGGCCCCACGGCGGCACAAGTGGCAGGCCACATCTACCGGAAATTGCGCGAGGAGAATTATTTCACGGAAGGTCCGAAGGGCACTCCCATCCCGGCCAATTCCACAGGCAAATAATCAGTCTACGAAAAATTTGGAGTAAGTTGCGGGCAGCGCTCTGTGGAGCGGTGTTGCTACCGAGAGATGGGGCGGCAGGGACGCGCCTTCACGTGGACACGGACGACCGGTTCGCAAGGCTGGCGCATGGTGTCAAAGCAAGAATCGCAGAGTTCCAGACACAGCTGGTCTTCGCTCTTCGCGCGAAAACTCCGGTGGCATTCATGGCAGGTAGAAAAAGCCGGGTGTTCGCGCAGCTCGCGAGCGTGTATTTCGGGATGTACTTCCAGCGCGCTCATGAAAATTCCTCCCAAACTGCTGATGGCACGCTGGGTGCCATGGCTCGGCGATTGCCAGGGTTGAATTTAAAGGACTTAAAACAATGGCCTACGGTTACAGTGGGTGATTTTGCGCACGCTGCTCCGTCATTCTCGTGGAAAGACCCTTGGTCGATTGAGCGCATCCCCTGCGACATTGAATTGACCTGCCCCGCGATTTAGCACAAAAGGTAGGCGTACGGTATTCTCGTAAGTTCGAGTGGACAGGCGCCTTCCGCCTTGTGCGCACCGTGCAGTCGAGAAAAGCATTTTGGGGGAGCAGTGAACCGACGATTTTTGGTGGGGATGGCTGTACTTCTGGCGGCCGGAATTGTTGTCGATGGCTACGCCATACACAAAAACGTGAGCGCCGCAAAAGAATCGCGGCGCCAAATGGACTTGGCCAAAACCGAATGTGCACGGTTGCGCGCGGAATGGGTCCTTCCTACCGCGAAGCAGATGCCCAGCGGTGAGAATTTTGCCGGCATGCTGGCGCAGTTTGGGCTGTCTGCTGCCGAGGCGGCGGAGGCGACCCTGGCCGCGCAGGGTGCCTTCAATCTGCGTCAGGTGCGGGCCGGGAATACCATCACCGTGGGGCGCTCTGTGGAAGGAAGTTTGCGCCAAATCGATTACAAGATTGACGCTGAGCGCGTGCTGCACATCGTGCCGCAGACGCCCGGGTTCGCCGCCGAAGTCCGCGAAATCCCGGTGCGCTCGGAAGTTGCCGTGGTAAGCGGCACGCTGGACGATTCGCTGTTCAACGCCGTCGAAGAAGCAGGAGAGACCGCAGAAGTGGCTATGCGGTTGGCGCAGATTTTTGGGTACGACCTGGATTTCTACACCGATCCGCGCCGGGGCGACACTTTTCGCATCGTGCTGGAGAAACGCAAATACGCGAGTGGCGAAACCGCGGGATACGGCAAAATCCTTGCCGCGGAATATGTTAATGACGGCCGGAAATACCAGGCGCTGCTCTTTCACGATCCCGAGGGCCGCCCCGCCTACTACACGGCGGACGGCAAGAGCCTTCAGAAGGCCTTCCTGAGATCGCCGCTGAAATTCGGGGCGCCCGTGACATCACACTTCAGCCAATCGCGTTTCCATCCGATTCTGAAGACCTACCGCCCGCACCTGGGCACTGATTACGGCGCACCTGTCGGCACGCCCGTGCAGACCATTGGAAGCGGCCGCGTGGTTTTCGCCGGCCGGAAAGGCAGCGACGGCAACATGGTGCACATCGTCCATTCCAATGGCTACGAAACGATGTATCTCCACCTGTCCCGGATGTTCGTGCATCCCGGCGAACACGTGGAAATTGGCAAGACCATTGGCTTGGTGGGCATGACCGGCCTGGCAACCGGGCCGCATCTCGATTTCCGCATCCTGCAAAAGGGTCAATTCAAGAATTTCGAGCGGCTGGGCTTGCCGCCCTCCGATCCCGTCTCCAAAAAGAACATGCCCGAGTTTGCCGGCGTCCGCGAAGAGTGGCTGCCCGTGCTGAACGGGGAAAAGCAACTGGAAACGGCTAGTGCCGTTCCAACTATTTCGGCCAAATGACGGTCCAGGCATCTGACGCGAGCACGGAGAGGGGGAGTCTCCTACGGGACTTGTCCGGTTTTGCGGCTACAATCCGCCGCCTATCCAGTCTTGTTTACACGTCTGTGTTACGCACAACCAAAGATAGCGGCCCCTCAACAGGGCCAATTGACAGGATGCGAACGGCGCATGGTCCGACTCGGGGGTGCTGCTGGGTGTACTGGCCACAGTGGAAAATACATCAATCCTAGGCCAAATATTTCAAGTCTCACTCGCACCTTCTATTGGAGAGTTGAACCTCACAACAATCTCTTGGGTGCGCTGGCTATAGACGACATATTCACCGGGCGAACGCTCTTGTAGTTCTTGGATTCTGGCCTCGGCGGTTTGCAAGTCTCGAACGACCTCAACCCATTCGAAATTCACGGCGCCAATCTTCTTCAGAATGTCGAAGGCGGGGTTCACGGGGCACCTCTTTGCAACAAATCGGGCAAACTGAGTCGTACAAGACTCCATACTCTTTCAGAATCCTCTAAGTCTCCCCTCCACTCATTTGTGTTCCCACAATGGGAGAATCCTTGTACGCCGCTCGAACATGCTGCTCTGGAGGGTAATTGCCTTACATGAACACTAGAATCTCAGAACATCTAGCCCGCGACTGATCTGGCTACAGGGGATTTTTTGTGGCTCTCGGGTGCTCGGCGCAGAGATGAGATTTGAACTCCTCGTCGCGCTGCTGTTCGTAGTGCGTCTTCATCTCTTCAATTGATCCGGCAACCAGCGGCCCTATGGGGTTGAACGCCCATGCGCATTCGGAGCAAGCCCAGCCCTGAAAATCCTGTTTTTTCACCCATACCATTTTGCGACGCATCGCCTCCATAGTCACCTCGAGATTTGCCGCCGTTATGCTTGTTTGAAAGACGGTGTAGCATTGGTCTTCGACGGCACCGCGACGATAAAAGCCGCTCTTTTCACTGGCCGGAGCGAGGATCCGCCGATGTTACGGCCTTTTGAACACACATCAAAACCGGAGCGAATGCACAAGGCCTAAACATTGCCTAGACATTAGCGAAAGGAAGAGGCTGCTGTCTGTGGGGTATCCAACACTAGAAAAATTGCTATCTCAATCCGAGTTCATCCTCAAACTGTTGAATGACACCGTAGCACTCACAAGCGGAGTTCTGGAGTTTCCTGCGGCTCACAACCTTCACTGCACCGCGCACGTATTCTATGATCCCCTTTTTTTGCAGCACCGCCGCTGCCAGGCTCACCGTTGATCGGTCGGTACCCATCATGGTCGCAATGAAATCGTGGGTGATGGGAAGTACTCCCAAATGCACCCTATCCTGAGTCATCAGAAGCCACCGCGCGAGCCGCTGCTGGATATCGTGGAGTCGATTGCACGCCGCGGTCTGTGCGACTTGCATCCCTTGAAGCCCCGAATGCCTGCTCAAGATCATCTGCAATTGCGGAGCCGACCGCAGCACGCGTTCCAGGGCATTTCCCATCATTCGGAAGCCATCGCCGGCAATCTGGACTATTTCACGCACTGAACTTCTACTCAAGCCAACTGCCAATCCTGCTCCAACATAGCCTTCGCTACCCACCACACCCACTTCCACGGTCCGACCGTCTTTGGTCACGACTACCTGAGAGACCATTCCTCGGTTTGGAAAATAAACGTACTCGATGGTTTGCGTCGCCTCATGAAGGCTAAGACGATCCGGCAGATCGACATACGTCAAGTCAGGACGCATCAACTGGTATTCGTTGTCGGGCACTGCCAGCAGGACCTTATTGCTTACTGACTTCCCATCGACGTTGGTGCGTTCACCCGCCCGGATGACTCGAAAGCTTTTTCGATTCATGGCAATCCTGACTGGCACCAAAGTGCCATGCATTCACTGAGTGAAATATCATGAACCCGGAGATTCCAAGCCAATTCAACCAAAAGAAGCGCCTAGTAGTCTGTGCGAAATGGGACACCTCTCAAAATTCAAAATCAAGGCGGGGCGGACCATGCGGCAGATCGATGCGCGTTGCTCGGGGAATCCGGTGAGGTGAAATCCTTATTTCACAACGAGACACCCTTCAAATGCCCGATTACCGCGGTACAAGTGGGTACTATAGGGCCACCATAGTGAGTGGTGTAGCTTATTTTGTCCCGTCAGGAAACTCCCCGCGAGCACGGAGAAAGTATTCTCGCTCGGAATTGCGGGCACAAGTTGGCGCGGCACTAGTAAATAATAGGCAGTTTGCTGAAGTCGGCGGCGCCCTCGTCGGTTACGCGCAGAATCAACAGAGTGCGGTCATCATGAGGCGGGCGGCCGACGCCGGCGAACTCGTCCGTGGCCTTCACGATGCGCTGCGCGATGGTATAGCCCGGATCCGCGATTACAACCTTGGCCAACAGGTCCTTCAGCCGGTCGGAGCCAAACTCCTCCAGCTCAACATTCATGGACTCATGGACGCCGTCCGAGGCAAAAACTACAATGTCGCCCGGACTCAGGGCAAGCCTGACCTCGTCATATTCGGTGTTAGGTATCAACCCGAGGGGCACGCCGCGAACATCAATTTCCGTAACTTCGCCGCCGCGGATCAGCAACGGCAAAGTGCCTCCGGCATTCGCGATGCTCAACTCTCGCAGAGCCGCATCGTATATCGCAAAGTGCATGGCGATAAAACGGGCATCCAGCCGAGCGGCAAGCAGCCTTCCATTCAGAAGACCGAGCATTTCAGCGGGAGTCGCCTCGCGATCCACGACCAGCTCGCGAAGGATGCCGATGGCCAGCGAACCATACAGCGCGGCCGCCGTACCTTTTCCGGAGACATCGCCGATGGCAATGGCCAGGCGCCCCACCCCAAAGGGCAGCAAATCGTAAAAATCGCCGCCAAGTTCGCGCGCCGGAACATACGCGGTCGCCAGGTCCAGGCCGGGCACATCGCGCGCACCGCTGGGAAGAAGTTGCCGCTGGATCTCTCTGGCGGTCTCCAAGTCATTCTGCATGCGAACCTGGGTCTCCCGCGCTTCCTCAAACAATCGCGCATTTTCCAGAGCCACAGCGACGTAGGAGCCCAGGATATTCAGGAGGCGCTCATGCTCCGCGGTGAAAGAATTCGGCACCGTGCTTTCCAGATCCAGCACACCCACCAGGCGATCCTGTCGTAGCAGAGGCACGACCAGTTCCGAGCGCACCTCCACATCCGCTTCGCCTTGCAGGTAGCGCGGGTCCAGACGCACGTCAATTACACGGATGGTCCGGCGCTCCGCCGCCGCGCTTCCCGTGATGCCTTGATGCAGGGGTATGCTCACGCGAGAGGGGATGGCGTCCGCGAAGCGCATGGCGAAAATGCTTTCCAGCACCTGGGTGGACTCGTTCCAAAGCATGACGGTGAAAACGTCATAGTCCACCAGCTTCTTGATGCGCTCTGCGATCCGGCGCAGGAGTTCGCCGCGGTCCAGGATGCCGGTGATTTCATGGGTAACTTCGTACAGCAGGGCGAGCGTTTCCGCCTGCTTCGGCTCCGTCACAAAGGTGGTCGGAGGCACGGGATCCGCATCGCCGAGCAGGGAGAACGGAATAAGTTTGGGACTTTGTTCCATGAGTCGAAGCCGACTCCTAATTCTTAGATGTAGCGAGCAGCGGTCGGTTTCACGCGCAGCCCATTCTATCGTGAAAAGGGAAGTAATTGATTGCGAGCGCCATGAAAAAAATGATAGCGACTGCAGCAAAAACGGTGCAGAGGTCAACGTGAAGGGGAAGAGTCAAGATATAGCAGAAGAGACCCAGGGATATGGGGCAAGTCGTCTTAAAAGGACCGGAGATTTGGCTTATTTCACTTCCCAGGTGTCGCCCGCTTGCAACAGGCGCTTCAGGTCTCCTGGACCCTTCTTGGCGATGACTTCGCGTACCTGGTCGTTGATCACGTCCTCGTAACGCGGCAGATCGTCCCAGGCGCGGAACACGCCGATGGGGGTGGGGAAGCCGGGGCGATGCTCCATGTGCGAAAGCAGGAAAGCATAGGATGGGCGCGGGTGATGCGCATCGTGCACGACCAGGTCCGACTCGGCGATGCCGTTGCCGAGCGCCACGACTTCGATATCGCCGTCGGACTTGCGGTGGATGCCCTTGTCGCGATTCTTGCCGAACACGAGGGGCTTCCCGTGCTCGAGTTGCATGACGTGCTCGCTGCGCGCATCTTTCTCCGTCAAACCTGTCCATGCGCCATCGTTAAAAATGTTGCAATTCTGCAGAATCTCGACGAACGCAGAGCCCTTGTGCGCTGCCGCGGCCTTCAATGTGTCCTTCAAGTGCGCCTGAAATACGTCAACGGAGCGAGCCACAAACGTGGCTTCCGCGCCTATGGCCAATGACACGGGATTGAACGGCCGGTCGGGCGAACCGAAGGGAGTGGACTTCGTAACCTTGTGAAATTCGGAGGTGGGCGAGTACTGGCCTTTCGTCAAACCATAAATGCGGTTGTTAAACAGCAGCACCTTGATGCCGACGTTGCGCCGCAACATGTGAATGGTGTGGTTTCCGCCTATGGCGAGAGCATCGCCGTCGCCGGTGGCCACCCAGACTTCCAGTTCCGGATGCGCGATCTTGATGCCGGAGGCCACCGCAGGGGCGCGGCCGTGGATAGAATGGAACCCATACGTGTTCATGTAATACGGGAAGCGGCTGGAGCAGCCGATACCGGACACGACGACAAAATTCTCGCGGGGTACGCCGAGCTCCGGGAAAACGGCTTGCACGGCGGCGAGGATAGCGTAGTCGCCGCACCCCGGGCACCAACGCACTTCCTGATCAGTCTGGAAATCCTTTTTTGTCAGTAGAGGAAGAGCAGTGGTCGTCATCACGCCTCCTGGCGGCCCAACATTTCATCAATCTTTTGTTCAAGTTCGTTCTGTTTGAAAGGACGCCCCTGAATCTTGTTTAAGCCGACGGCGTCCACCAGGTACTTCGCGCGCAGTACCCAGAGGAGTTGTCCCATGTTGAGCTCGGGCACCAATACTTTGCGGTAGCGCTTCAAGATGTCGCCGAGATTGGCGGGGAGAGGATTCAGGTAACGCAGGTGCAGGTGGCCGAGCTTACGGCCTTTGGCACGCTCCGCCTTTACCGCTTGTGTGATTGAGCCATACGTCGAACCCCAGGAAACGAGGAGCAGGTCGCCTTCCGGGTCGCCGCTGGGCAGCACATTCGGCACATCTTGCACAATGGCGTCAATTTTGGCCGCCCGAATTCGCACCATGTTCTCGTGATTCAGCGGCTCATAGTTCACGTTGCCGGTGACGTCCTGTTTTTCCAGGCCACCGATGCGATGCTCGAGCCCCGGTGTTCCCGGGATGGCCCACGGACGCGCGAGGGTCTCCGGGTCGCGCTTGTAGGGCAGAAATCCTTCAGGGTCCGTGGCAAAACGGACGGGGAAGCTCGGAATATCGTCGACGCCGGGGATGCGCCAGGGTTCCGCACCGTTGGCCAAGTAGCCATCCGAGAGGATGATCACCGGCACCATGTACTTCAATGCAATGCGGCAGGCTTCCACGGCGATCCAGAAACAGTCCGCGGGCGTCGCGGCCGCCAATACGGGGATCGGCGCTTCGGAGTTGCGCCCAAACAGCGCCTGCAGCAGATCTGCCTGCTCGGTTTTCGTGGGCAGGCCGGTTGAAGGGCCACCGCGCTGGATATCGCAAATCACCAGCGGAAGCTCCGTCATCACCGCGAGTCCCAGGGCTTCCGTCTTAAGCGCCATGCCGGGGCCGGAAGTAGTGGTGATGGCCAGCGATCCGGCGTAGGAAGCGCCAATCGAGGAAGTTATCGCCGCGATTTCATCTTCCGCCTGGAAAGTCAGCACGCCGAAGTCCTTATACTGCGAGAGCTCGTGCAGGATGTCTGAAGCGGGAGTGATCGGATAGCTGCCGAGGAACAACTTGAGTCCGGCTTTCTTTGCCGCCGTGACAAACCCGAGCGCCAGGGCCTGATTGCCGCTCAAATTGCGGTACAAGCCGGGAGAAAGCTGCGCGGGCGGGATCTCATAGCTGATCTGAAACGCTTCGGTAGCTTCGCAATAGGAGTAGCCGGCCTTCAGGGCCAGCTTGTTGGCCTCTGTCAGCAGGGGTTTCTTCTTGAACTTGTCGTCAATCCAGCGGACCGTCGGCTCCATGGAACGGTTGTAGAGCCAGTAGCACATGCCCAGAGCGAAGAAGTTCTTGCAACGGTCCATGGCCTTGGCGTCGAGTCCCAGATGTTGCAAGGCTGAACGAGTCAGACGCTGCAATTCCACGGGGAAGACGCGGAATTTATCGAGGGAATGGTCCTCGAGAGGATTCGTGGTCAGGTGCGCCTTGCGCAGGTCGCCTTCCTTGAAGCTGTCGGAGTTGATGATGGCGATGCCATTCGCCTTGAGGTCGCCGACATTCACTTTCAAGGCCGCCGGATTCATGGCGATTAGAACGTCCACCGAATCGCCCGGCGTGTGCACTTCGCCGGAAGAAAAATTCAGCTGGAAGCCGCTCACTCCCGGAACGGTGCCGGCGGGCGCGCGAATCTCCGCGGGATAGTCTGGAAAAGTGGCGATATCGTTTCCATACAGCGCGACGGTGTTGGTAAATTGGCTGCCCGTGATTTGCATGCCGTCTCCCGAATCGCCGGCGAAACGTATCACCGCCTGATCAATTACTTCGCGTTTTGTTTTCCCTGCGGGAACATCCATAAGCGTGGACATCATGCGGCTTACCCCCGTCTTTCTGTGACTCCATCTGCATGCCGGAAGAAGTGCGGTTTCTGCTGGACCGGCGTTTCGTCTCATTTCCAGCGGGAGCGAACGCTGGATCGCCGAAAACCGGCTTATCAAGAATACCACAGGGGCGCAGCGACAGCAGGAGACCGCGCCAGTCAGCGCGTCACAAAGTACTCACCCAGCATCTCCGGGATGGGCTCTTTTAACGAACCATGTCGTGTACACTGGATACCGTTTTTGAAGTCAAGCAGGGAATTCCAGATAATTCCCGGAGTTGGAAATTCAGCTTTCGATAGGCACTCGGAGTGAGGCCCGACGAAGAATCTTCCGTTTTCGTACAAACGCGAACGAGTGCATTACACGGATAGTCAGCGAGGAACAATTCATGGCAGATCGTTTGCAGAACAGAGTGGCTGTAATTACTGGTGCCAGCGCGGGCATTGGACAGGCGTGCGCGCGTGCCTTGATGTGCGAGGGCGCCAGCCTGGTGCTCACGGCACGACGTCAGGATCGGCTGGAGCAGCTCGTCGCGGAGGCGAAGCAACTCGGCACGAGGGCTGTCTTCGTCACTGGGGACGCGCGCGAGGAAGACACCGCGCGCCGCACTGTAGAACAAGCGCTCCAATCGTTTGGCCGGATCGACATCCTCATCAATAACGCGGGGATGGGCAACTACAAAAACCTCGTCGACAGCAGCGCGGACGACTACGACGAGATGATGGACTCAAACATGCGGTCGACCTTTCTGTTCACACGCCACACCGTGCCGGTGATGATTAAGCAGCGCGCGGGACTTGTGCTGATGATTTCCTCCATGGCCGGCGTCTACGGGTTTGCCGGTGAAGCGGCCTACTGCGCAACTAAGTTCGCACAGGTCGGCTTTGCCCAGGGCCTGGACAAGGAACTTCGGCCACACGGAATCAAGGTCGGGACAATCAACCCCGGCGGCGTTAAGACCGAGTTTGCGATTGGCAAGGGGCGCACGGAAAAGGGCGTCGCGCAGTCCAATATGCTCGAAGCCGAAGATGTCGCTCAGGCGGTTCTGTTCGCCTGCACGCAACCGCCAGGATCGCGGATCATTCAGATCCAGATGCGCACCATGGCGGAATCCCTGACCTAAGAAGAACTCCGTTTACATCCCGCCTAAGAAGAACGGACTGGTTGCCGGGCGTTACTCTTCCCTCAATGCCACTGGTACGGACGAAAGCTCACTGAATTCGTTGGCACTTGCTGGCGTGGAAATCTCATTGTTTCCGGGACAGGAAAAGAGTACGCTGAGGCACCGGAGGTATAAACCGGAGGTTCCGGTTACTACCATGTTTGAGTCACCTCTAAAGCAAGAGCAAAAAAGCAGCAAGACAGGGTTGTGGATTGGCATTGGGATAGTAGTGGTCCTCGCAGTGGCAGCGCTGCTCTACGTAACTTCAAAGCACGGCGCGAAAGGCCCGGCACCCGTTGCAACGCTCACCAACGTGAAGGCCGATCCGGTCCACGATTTACGGGTAGTGAGCGCCAAGATGGACAAAGATTTCAGCGGCACGACCGCAATGTGGTCGGTCGACATTAAGAACTCATCCGCGGAGCTCACCTACAGCAACATCGCGTACGAGACGACCTACATCGGGGGGGAGAATCGGGTCTTGCTTGTCAACCAAGGCAAGATTCCCGTCACTATCGGCCCCGGCGATGACCAGAGCTCGCAGTTTCGCGACACGCTGTACCCGACTGGCACGATCTGGTTCAAGATCAAGATCACAGACGCCACGGCCGCGAAATAGTAGCCAGCAAAGGGCAGTCACCCATCAGGGAATTCTCACTGAGGTTCGCACTAGGCCTCGAAAGGTGGAGTCTGCCCCGGGTGCGTCTGGCCAGCCCGACACAGCGCCGCAGGATGAGTCCCGCTTCACACCCATCCACCGTGTCCATCCCCGGGACGCTTGGCCATGCCGCACGCGAATCATCTGCGAGAAACTTCCATTTCGGGAGCCGCTCGCCTCTTTGACGGCCCAAAGAACTCTTTCCCGCGCGTGTTTTTGTGGGATGAGTTTGTCTTTTGCGGATCTTATGTGACAACCAGATCGGGGCTTAACTCTCCGATGAAGAGGCCGGTGGTCTTCGTCCTTGAAACTGTTCCACTACACTCTTGAGCCGGAAGAAGAACAGCCACCAGATACTGACGGGAAGCAGCATGAGTACGGCGGAGACTGCCAGGAGCTGCTTCATCGATTCGACTTCAGCGACTAGATGCTCGGGTATTGCAAACGTCTCGAAGGGCCGCAGCGCAATCATACTCAAGCAAAATGCCAGGGCGATCGAAGCCCACAAAAGAGCAGCCTTTCGTGCCCACGGCCGAAGCCGGAACAGGCCGATTCCCGTGCTCATGCCCAGCACCACCAGAAACGGCGGAACCAGCGCAATCAGAGCGAACGTAACCGGATAAACTTGATACGCGTGGTGACCGTTGGAATCCGCCGGGAGATTCAGCAAGGGCAAGAAAAGCCAGCCCCAGAGGGAAAAAACAATTGCGCTTCCAAGTACAGCGAGCGTTGCGGCGGCGGTCACGCCTGCGGAACGATTCTTTGTGGGCGCCATGTCTTTACAGGTTGCGGGGAAAGTCGTTTCTTTAGGAGGCCGGGGCTTCAGCCCCGGCGCAAAGCACTTATAACCAAGGGGCTCGGTAGACCCTGGGCTTCAGCCCAGGGCGCGAAGCGCCCCTGAAGAAAATCCTTCCTGTGTTTTCCGCAGCCTCTTTTAGCATGACAGCACACGGCGGTACTCCTGAACAGTGTGAGTTGCGCGCGCGGATATCCAAAATGCCACTTGACGTTCGCTTTCTTTTCGCCTAAAGTGGCCATGGATGGCTGAGCAGGTCCGCGATCGCGGCGCAGCCACAGGCGGCCTGGAAAACTGATCCACGTTCCGCACCAGCACGCACACGGAGGGATTCATGGCCCTGACAAAACGCCAAAAGGAAGTGCTTGATTTTCTCGTCGCGTTTGAGACCAAGCACGGTTACGCACCGAGTTTTGAAGAAATTGGACGCGGATTGAAGCTCACTTCGCTCGCCACGGTCCACAAACACATCAGCACTCTCGAGAAGAAGGGTTTTATCCGGCGCGGTTATAACCAGAGCCGCTCGATCGAAATCGTGCAACTGCCGAAGTCTGTGAAGGAACAAGTGATTGAACGCCGCATCCAGGAGCTTCCGCTGGTGGGCCGCATCGCTGCCGGCCGCCCGCTGGAAGCCGTCGAGGAGCGCGAGACCATTTCCTTGGGCGATTTTGCGCGCGGCGGAAACTCCTTCGTCTTGCAGGTGAAAGGCAATTCCATGATTGAGGATCACATCATGGATGGCGATTTTGTGGTCTGCGAACAGACCCAGGTGGCCAATGGCGGAGATATCGTCGTCGCTCTGGTGGGCGGCGAAGATGCCACCCTCAAAAGGTTTTATCGTGAAGGCTCGGGCAAAATTCGCCTGCAGCCCGCCAATTCGGAAATCGCCCCCATCCTGGTGCCCGCCGCCGACGTCAAGATTCAGGGCCGCGTCATCGGCGTCCTGCGCAAATACTGACACCTCTTTGCACCCGCACTGGAAAGAGAGCCCAGAGTCCGCATCAGCCGCGTCTTTGTCGCCCGCGCACGCATCTAATCGCGTTTTGGAGTAAACTGCACGGTCCCTCCGGATGACTTGCTCTTGATATTACCGGCGGGCAAGGACATGGCGCTGGCTGCCTCCACTGACAACGTTTTACTTCTTGCGGGCGACCCGGCTGCACGAGAGTCCTTGCATGCCCTCCTTGCCGCGGCAGGCTACAGCGTCCGTGTAGCGGAAACGCAAGAAGAACTTCTGCGCTTGCTCCAAGACAATTCCACTGGCCTTCTTTTGCTTGCCGTGGATTCGGCCGATCCGGAGTCGAGTAACACCCTTGCCGCAATACGCGGCCATAACGCTGCCTCTCAAGTCCGCGTCGTTCTCCTTACGCCGGGCGGAAAAGAAGCCCTCGCGCGCGGCCTGGACCTGGGTGCCGACGACGCTGTTGCGGTCCCTTTCGATGATGCGGAGCTCCTGGCCCGTGTGCGCGCTCAGTTGCGCCAGAAACGCGCCACGGATGAGCTGGCCGCGAGAATGCGCATCTCGGAAGAGAGCCGCGAAGTCGCCCAGACCGCCTTCCAGGCGCTCGCAGTCACCGAAAAAATGACGCGCGACGCTTTTTCCCTCGAACGCATCCTGAAAATCGGCGTCATCTCTTTGTTCAGTTTGGCGCTCGTCATTGTCGCTGTTTTTTTCCTCTATTCGCGCCGTGCGGAGAAGGAGACTCGCCGCGCTTACACGGTGATCGCGCGGCTCGAAAACGGCATTCAGACGGAGCAACAGCTCCTCGCGTCCGCCAGGCGGCTACGCGAAGACCCCGCCAACGCCGACCTGTTGCAGCAGAAAGAGGCCCTCCAGCAACAGGCTGAAACCCTGCGCCAGAAAATGTCGCAGCCGGATGGCGGTGACGTCACCGAGTTGCGCCGCCAGTTGGATGAAGCCACCGGGCGGCTGAGCAAGATCGAGGGGCAGTCGCAAGCCGCGGAATCGGTGATCCGGTCCTCCGCTCCCAGCGTATGTCTGCTCCACGTCTCCGTGGCTTTTAATGAGAAGGATTCCGGGCGGCGCTTGCGTTACGGCGGCATTGACAGCGATGGCACTCCGCTGAAGGATAGCGACGGCAATCCCATTTATACGACCGAGGGACGCGGCCCCGAAGTGCGCGCCGACTTCTTCGGCACGGGCTTTATCGTGGGCGAAGGCAAAATCCTAACCAATCATCACGTGGTGCAGCCCTGGTGGGAAAATGACGAATTAGCCGGCGCATTGCAACAGGGGTTGCAGCCCGCCATCGCGGAGATGATGGCGTATTTCCCTGCTTCTACCAATGGAATCCCCGTGGCGATCTCCAGGATTTCTGAGGAAGCGGATCTCGCCCTGGTTCACGGGGACCTCTCCGAATTGGGCCGTCCGTCTCTCAAGCTGAATCCCGGCAAGGAAGCTGCCGTCAGCGGGGAAGGTTTGATCAGCGTCGGCTACGCCACGGGTCTCGATGCCATCCTGGCTCGCGCCGGCGACCAGACGGTGGAGCAGATTGTCAAAACGAGCGGCGGCGAACCGAAACTCGTCCTCGCGGAGTTGGCCCGGCGCAAGCTGATTCGCCCGCTGGTCACGCAAGGTCACGTCGGCGACGTCCTGCCGGACAAGATTGTCTACGATGCGCAAACCACCTCCGGGGGTTCCGGCGGCCCGCTGCTGATCCGCGATGGCGAAGTGATTGGCGTGACCTTTGCCGTGGTGCGCGGCTTTGGAGGCTCCAATTTTGGCGTGCCCATTCGCTTTGCCGTGCCCCTGCTTAAACACTGAGATGAGATTTTACGTTTCGCTGCATTGAAAAAAGCAGTCCGTGCTGTCGGTCTCTCCGTGAAACAATGTAGAATTTCGCATTGCCCGAGTGAGCCGGGCTTACGCCTTCCTATGAAAAAGCATCGAACCATCCGCAAAGTACTGGCTGCCAATCGCAGCGAAATCGCCATCCGCATTTTCCGCGCCGCCAATGAATTGGGAATGCGCACGGTGGCTATCTACTCTCTGGAAGATCGCCTGGCCTTGCATCGCTTCAAAGCCGATGAAGCCTACCAGGTGGGCGCCGGGAAAGGGCCCGTGGAGGCGTATCTTGATATTCCCGGAATCATCGCCATCGCCAAAGAACATGAAGTCGACGCCATCCATCCTGGTTATGGCTTTCTCTCGGAGAATCCGGCACTGGCGCGCGCCTGTGCCCAGGCAGACTTGACGTTTGTCGGCCCAACGCCGGAACTCCTCGAACTGCTCGGCGACAAGACGGCTGCCCGCCGCTTGGCCGCTTCAGCCGGAGTACCGGTGCTGCCGGGTACGGAGAACCCGGTATCTTCGCCCGCCGAAGCGCACAAGATCGCCAGCGAGATCGGCTATCCCGTGATTGTGAAGGCCGCCATGGGTGGCGGCGGCCGCGGCATGCGCGTGGTCCACGATGCGGAGCAACTTGCCACCCGCCTCGAAGAAGCGCAGGGCGAAGCCAAGTCCGCGTTTGGCGATGCTTCCGTCTTCCTGGAGAAATTCCTTCCGCGCGCCCGCCATATCGAAGTCCAAATCCTGGCAGACGAGCATGGCAACCTCTTGCATCTTTATGAACGCGACTGCTCCGTGCAACGGCGCCACCAGAAAGTCGTGGAAGTGGCGCCGGCCTTTAACCTCCCGGAAAAAGTTCGCGTGGAACTGTGCGGCGCGGCTGTCGAGATCGCGCGAAAAGCCAAGTATCGCAACGCGGGAACGGTGGAGTTTCTCTACGACGTTGATTCTCTGAAGTGGTATTTCATTGAAGTGAATCCGCGCATTCAGGTGGAGCACACCGTCACGGAAATGGTTACGGGCGTAGACTTGGTACGCTCGCAAATCCTCATCGCGCAGGGCCATACCTTGCACGAGGCCCCGCTCTCACTTCCTGCGCAGGAAAAGATTCCGCTCTATGGCGCGGCGCTGCAGTGTCGCGTCACCACCGAGGACCCGGAAAAACATTTCGCGCCGGATTACGGCAAGATTTCGACGTATCGCTCGCCCGCGGGTTTCGGCATTCGGCTGGACGGCGGCACCGCGTATGCCGGCGCGGTCCTCGCCGCGTACTATGATTCGTTGCTCGTCAAGGTCACCGCCTGGGGCACGAATCTTACGGAAGCCTGCCAGCGCATGGATCGCGCGCTGCGCGAGTTCCGCATCCGCGGGGTCAAGACCAATATTCCGTTCCTCGAAAACGTCGCCAATCATCCACGTTTCCGCGCCGGCGAGGTGACCACCTCCTTCCTTGACGATTCGCCTGAGCTTTTCCGCTTCAGCGGCCGCGCCGACCGCGCCACCAAGCTGCTCTCTTACATCGGCGATGTGATCCTCAATGGCAATCCCGAGGTGAAGGGGAAACCAGTGCCCGAGTTTATTGAGAAGGCGCCCATTCCCTCCGCTCCTGGCATCGCTCCGCCTTCCGGAACACGCCAACTGCTGCAAAAGCTTGGCCCCAAGAAATTTGCCGCCTGGGCACGAAAGGAGAAGCGGCTCCTGATGACGGATACGACCTTTCGCGATGCGCACCAGTCGCTGATGGCCACGCGCGTCCGCAGTTACGACATGCTAGCCACTGCGCATGCGTTGGGGCAGCGCTTGCCCGGTCTTTTCAGCCTCGAAATGTGGGGCGGCGCCACTTTTGACACTTCGCTCCGTTTTCTGCACGAGGATCCCTGGCAGCGCCTTCGCGTATTGCGCGCGCACATTCCCAATATCTGTTTTCAAATGTTGTTGCGAGGGGCCAATGGGGTCGGCTACACCTCGTATCCCGATAACGTCATCGTCGAGTTTGTGCGCGAAGCTCACCGCCAGGGCATCGATATTTTCCGCATCTTCGATTCGCTCAATTCCATTGACAACATGCGCGTCTCCATTGATGCGGTGCTCGAAACTGGCGCCGTTTGCGAGCCGGCCATCTGCTACACGGGCGACATTCTCGACGACCGGCGCCCGAAATACTCGCTGAAGTACTACGTCACGATGGCCAAGCAACTCGAAAAGCTCGGCGCGCACTTCCTGGCGATCAAGGACATGGCCGGCTTGTGCAAACCTTATGCCGCCTTTGCTCTGGTGCGGGCCCTGCGCGAAGAGATCGCCATTCCCGTTCACTTCCATACCCACGACACCAGCGGCGTCAACTCCGCATCCTTGCTTAAGGCTGCTGACGCTGGTGTGGACGTGGCCGACGCGGCGATCGCTGCCATGAGCGGCGGCACCAGCCAGCCCAATCTGAACTCCGCAGTCGAGGCACTGCGCCACACCCCGCGTGACACGCAACTCGACATCGTCGCCCTGAACGAGTGCTCCGATTATTGGGAAACGATTCGAAGCTACTATTTACCCTTCGACTCGGGTCCCAAGGCGGGTTCCGCACGGCTCTACGAACACGAAATTCCCGGCGGGCAATTCACGAACCTGCGCGAGCAGGCCACCGCCATGGGCCTGGGCCACCGCTGGCGCGAAGTAGAAAAGGCCTACGCCGAAGTAAACGCACTGTTTGGCGACATCGTGAAGGTCACGCCCTCCAGTAAAGTGGTGGGAGACATGGCGCTGTTTCTTGTGGCCAACGAAATGAAACCCGCTGACCTCCTTGAATTGAATGAGCATCACGACATTGCCTTGCCGAATTCCGTCGTGGAAATGTTCCATGGGGCACTGGGCGTTCCCCCCGGCGGATGGCCCAAGAAACTTCAGCGCATCATTCTTCGTGGGCATGCTCCGTTGAAAGGCCGGCCCAGCGCCAGCCTACCTGCCGCGCACTTCGATAAGGAGAAGACACAACTCGAAGCCAAGGTGGGTCACCCCGTGCATCGCGACGCTCTGCTCAGTTATCTTCTCTATCCCGAGGTTTACCTGAAGTACGACAATTTCCGCCAGACTTATGCCGACGTCGGGGTCTTGCCCACACCTGCCTTTTTCTACGGCCTGAAGCCCGCCGAGGAAATTACCGTGGAGATCGAGTCCGGCAAAACCATGATCGTGAAATTCCTGACCATCAGTGAGGCGCACCCCGATGCCACGCGCACTCTCTTCTTTGAGCTGAACGGCCAGCCACGCGAGGTCAATGTCCGCGACCGCGCGCTGCGCGTCGTCGAACGCAGCCACCCCAAGGCGAATCCCGAAGATCCCGGCCATGTCGGCGCCCCCACGGCGGGTCTCATCAGTGGCATTGCCGTGCAGGTGAACCATACAGTGGAGCGGGGTGCTAAACTTCTGACACTGGAAGCCATGAAGATGCAATCCAACATTTATGCGCCGATTGCAGGCCGCATCACCAAGTTGCTGGTCGCGCCCGGGCAGCACGTCGAGCCCAAGGATCTTCTGGTCATCATCACTCCGTGAGTGGACCTACACTCATCAAGCACGAGCAGTTTGCTTCGCGTTTTTTGCGCAACCAGCGCGACCTCATCGTCTATCTGCCACCGGCCTACGATCAGCGTTCAGCCCGCACCTATCCCATTCTCTATCTGCACGACGGCCAGAACCTTTTCGATGGGACAACTTCGTTTATCCCTGGCATGGACTGGCATGTTGGCCACACCGCCGACCAATTGATCCACGTCGGCCAAGTGGCCCCGCTCATCATCGTGGGCATTTACAACGCAGGCAAACAACGGCTGGGAGAGTACACGCCCACGCGGGTACCAAGACTGGGAGGCGGCCGGGCGAATCGCTACGCCAAATTTCTTCTTGAGGAAGTCCGGCCATTCCTCCAAGAGAGGTATCACGTCTCGGGCGCGGTCGAAAAAACAGGCATCGGCGGCTCCTCCCTTGGCGGACTTCTCTCTCTTTACCTGGGACTCCGCTTGCCCCACGTTTTCGGCAGAATCGCTGCTCTTTCGCCCTCCGTCTGGTGGAATGAACGTGTGATCCTGCGTTTTGCCGCCGCAGCTCCCGTTCAGCCCATTCCGCGAATCTGGTTGGACGCGGGCACGCGCGAGGGCGGCCGCACCGTGGAAGACGTGGAGCGTTTCCGCGATATCCTTCTGCGCAAAGGCTGGGAGTTGGAACGCGACCTGCACTACGAGCGCGTCGAAGGCGCGGAACACAACGAAGCGGCATGGTCCCGGCGGGTCGGTCCGTTCCTGCAATTCCTTTTTCCCGCCCAGGAAAGCCGGGTATAATCCGCGCATCCATGCGGGTAATTGTGAGCCTGCGAGCCTTGCGGCCCTCCCGTTGGTGACCCCATGCCGATAGACAGACCCATCACCATCCTCTGCGTCACCACCTACGAAAAAGGTCAGGAGTTCCTGCGTGCCTGCAAGAGCCTCGGATGCATCGTCCTGCTTCTCACAGTGGAGAAATTCCGCCACGCAAACTGGCCCCATGATGCGATTGACGAAATGTTCTTCATGCCCCCGGAACTCCCCATTCGAGACATGATTCATGCGGTGTCCTACGCCGCGCGCACCCGGCACATCGACCGCATCGTGGCCCTGGATGAATTCGACATGGAGAATGTCGCCGCGCTTCGCGAGCATCTGCGGCTGCCGGGAATGGGGCTCACCACCGTGCGCTATTTCCGCGACAAGCTGGCCATGCGCATGCAAGCCCGCGAAGTGGGCATCTCCGTTCCTGAATTCAGCGCCGTTCTGAATTACGACGACCTGCGCGAGTTCATGCGGCGTGTGCCGGAGCCCTGGCTGCTCAAGCCGCGTGCTCAGGCTTCCGGCATCGGCATGAAGAAGATTGCAGCGGCGGATGAACTTTGGCCCTGGCTCGACCAGTTGGGCGACCAACAATCCGAATACCTGCTCGAACAATTCATCCCCGGCAGCGTTTTTCACATCGATAGCGTCGTCTCCGAACGCGCCGTGCTCTTTGCCGAAGCGCATGCCTATGGCGCGCCGCCGCTGGAGACCTCGCATCATGGTGGAGTCTTCACCACACGCACGCTGCCGCGCGATTCCGGCGATGCGCTGGCTCTCAAGGAGGTCAACCAGAAAGTGATCGGCGGCCTCGGTCTGGTTCGCGGCGTTACGCATGCGGAATTCCTGAAAGCCCGCGACGATGATCGCTTCTATTTCCTGGAAATCGCGGCCCGCGTCGGCGGTGCCTTCATATCCGATGTCATCGAAGCTGCCACGGGAATCAATTTTTGGCGAGAATGGGCGCGCCTCGATGTCGGGGCAGGGAAGCAGCCTTACGAGTTGCCGCCATTGCGGGAGGACTATGCCGGGGTCATCGTCTCTCTTGCGAAGCAGGAAGAACCCGATACGTCCGCTTACAACGATCCCGAAATTATCCAGCGCATCTCGAAATACCACCATGCCGGATTCGTTCTGAAATCGCCTTCATCACAGCGCATTCAAGAACTGCTGGATTCCTATGCGAAACGTTTCCAGTCTGATTTTCTGGCTAGACAGCCGGTTCCCGCCAAACCCACATCTTAGTGAGGGAGCAGGCCTCGCGCTCCCATACCCGCCCCCGTTCGCCTGTTCTCCGTCTGGCCCTGGTACAACGGGTTACCTGTTCTTGTGACTAGTTACTTTCAGGAACCCAGTTGGGATACTCTGTTTGCGGCGCGCATCCCGGCGGACTATTGTTTGCATACCCCGGGCCGGAATTCTGTGTGGGGTCCGCATGTCTCTTGGGAGGTCCGATGTGGAGTAATAAGAAGCCGGATACGCCGCAAGCCGCGCACCCGGAAACAAAAAATTTGCCAGTGAATCCGCCGCCGAAGTCTTCTGCGGCATCTTGGGAGGGAACTACCGCCATGAGTACTGATGCAATGCGTCCGATAGGTGCAACCGCGGATCGCGCTACGGCGCGGCTCGGGCCAAGCCTGCACGTGAAGGGCGAAATTACCGGAAACGAAGACCTCGTGATCGAGGGAACGGTCGAGGGTCTGGTGCAACTTGACGAGCGCAAACTCACCATTGGCGCTGCGGCCAAGCTGACTGCGGATATTATCGCTCGTGAAGTCGTGGTCTACGGCAACGTGAAGGGGAATCTCCGCGCCAAAGACCGCATCGAGATTAAGAAGGATGGGTCCGTCAACGGCGATCTGACCACCGCCCGCATTATGATCGAAGACGGCGCCTACTTTAAGGGCTCCATCGAAATCGACAAGTCCGGTGAAAAGGAATCCGGCGCGGGGTCCTTCTCGCGCACCTCGGCGACTGCCGCCGCGGGTACTGCCCCGAAGACTATCTAACGGCCCGGCCGGCGGCGGGTTTTTCAGCAATAGCGGCGCGGACTTTCGGTTCGCGCCGTTTTTTATTGTTCCTTACTATTTCTCCAGCATTATTTAATAACTTGACAAGTCCCGAGTATATATTTATTGTGACCCTTGTTTACCTCTCTTGGCGGCGGTGTTCCGGCCGGCGTCTGCCCTCGCCGGTGGTGCTCTGCTCCGCTGGTTCACGCAATTCAGGAGTCACGCCATGTGGGGAGGCGCTAGAAGCATCCCGGCCCTCAGTCTGGCCATCCTGGCATCCACGACCGGCTGTGGCGGAGGAGGCGGAGGTGGGACCCAGCCTCCTCCACCGCAACCCGACTTCTCCATCTCACTCTCATCCTCTTCGGTGAGCCTGCCTCAGGGCGGCATGAGCTCTCCCATCACCGTTTCCGTCACCCCTGAAAACGGTTTCTCGGGAACCGTGCAAGTCACCCTGGCTGGCATGCCCTCAGGGATCATCAGCAATCCCGCCAGCCCCTTTTCCGTGGCCGCCGGTCAGAACGCGGCGGTGGTGTTCGGCGCTGCAATCAACGCCACCACGGGACAATTCTCCGTGACCGCACAGGGCACGAGTGGGACACTTTCGCATTTCTCCGTACTTTCCCTCAGCATCCAGGTGGGTTCCGCGCAAAACCTTCCACGCAGCAATTATGTTCGCAACGATTCCGTGCTTCTGCTTGATAGCCCCGCGGGCGAGCCGCATCGCCGCCATGTTATTTATGACTCAGGAGCCAAGCGCTTCTTTGTGGTCAATCGGGCGATGAATCGCGTGGAGGTATTCTCCTCTTCCGCTACCTCGCTACAAGCCACCATGGATGCCCCGGGCGCCTCCAGCGTTGATCTTTCCACCGACGGCACAACGTTGTGGGTAGGCAC
>Ga0209517_10000329_pt1 | contig 84370 bp, 73 predicted proteins | sample PeaSoiMetSII2010_FD_187695 | JGI IMG/M metagenome (GOLD analysis project Ga0209517, IMG submission 187695) | Peat soil microbial communities from Weissenstadt, Germany - SII-2010 (SPAdes) (version 2) | ecosystem: Environmental > Terrestrial > Soil > Wetlands > Peat | place: Germany...
TCCCTCCTGCCCTCTAACAAGACACGTGGCCTCAAAGCCGTCTCCAGCCAGGCGCGACTTGTCTCAACGGTGCACAAAATGACTCAACCTCACCTCTCATAGCCCGTTCACGAATAAAGCAGGCTAGGGCTCTCTCCAGAGCGCTGCCCCGCCAACAGCCCCGCAACCGTCAGGTCTTCGTCGAGATCGGGCCAGTGAATATAGGCATCGTCTCCGAAGATTTCGAAATGGTTCCGCTCCTGCGGAGTCCCGTGCCAGAGTCGGGGGAACCAAACCAGAGGCACCATGATCGTCCGGCCATCCACTAGATCGACGGTCAGCCCTTCGTCGCTCACCTTGACCGATTTGCCCCGTGGCCCCTGGACTTCAACGACCAAAGAACTCATACCAACTCCGTGAACCGTTGTCATTGCTCCTTCATTCTATATCCAGAAATCCGATCCGGGCGAGAGAAAGCGCTCCGAGCCCTGCGCGACCGATTGACTTCGCTTTGGGCGTCGGCTAACCTGAATTGTCGGGGATAATCCATCCGCCACGCCGTGGGTCGCAGGAATAGAGGCTGGGAGCGTAGACGGACTGCGGAGATTCTTCGGCCCAGAGAACGGGCCTCAGAATGACATCAATTCGAAGTAGCGTAGAAATGTTGAGAAGAGTATATCTGGACAACAATGCAACGACGCCGGTGGCGCCGGAAGTGTTTGAGGCGATGAAGCCCTACCTGCTCGAGGATTTCGGGAACGCCTCTTCGATCCACTGGTTTGGGCAGCGGGCCAAGAATGCGGTCGAGAAAGCTCGCCAGCAGGTTGCAAAGCTGCTCAATGCGCGGCCCGGCGAAGTGATTTTTACAAGCGGTGGAACGGAAGCTGACAATGCTGCGATCTTTGGCGTTGTCCAGGCAGCGCGTGTGGCAAACCCACACATCATCACGACGCGCATCGAACACCACGCGGTTCTCAACACCGCGCAGGCGCTTGAAAAGCAGGGCGTCGATGTGACCTATCTGGGTGTGGGAAGCGCCGGCGTCGTTGACCCGGCGGACGTGCGGCGCGCCATCCGGGCTGAGACCGTGCTCATTTCCGTCATGCACGCGAACAACGAAATCGGCACCATCCAGCCGCTCGAAGATATCGGGGCCATCGCTCGCGAGCATGATATTTATTTCCACACCGATGCGGTGCAGTCGGTGGGCAAAATCCCTATCGACGTTGAGAAGTTCGGAGTCGACCTGCTTTCTCTTTCCGCGCACAAATTGAACGGCCCGAAAGGCGTGGGCGCGATGTACATTCGCAGGGGCACTACGCTCAGGCCGCTGCTTTACGGAGGCCACCACGAGCGCGACCGCCGTCCGGGCACTGAAAATGTGCCCGGCATTGTAGGACTGGGAATGGCTGCGGAACTGGCCTGGTCTCACCTGGAGGAATATGGGCGGCGCGTGGCGGCCTTGCGCGATCGCCTGGAACGAAAAATTCTCGAGTTGGTCCCTCAGGTCAGCGTAAACGGAGATCCCGAGCGGCGACTGCCCAACACCAGCAACCTCGCGTTCGAATGCGTCGAAGGTGAAGGCTTCGTCATCGCCATGGACTTGAAGGGCTTTGCATGTTCCACCGGGGCGGCATGTTCCTCCGGGTCGGTCGAGCCATCGCACGTTCTCTCCGCCATCGACTGCACGCCGGAGCAGGCGAGGTCGAGCATCCGGTTCAGCCTGGGCCGATACACCACGGAAGAAGATGTCGACGCGACGCTGGCTGCCCTTCCGTCCGTCGTCGAGCGGCTCCGTGCGGTGTCGCCCCGCTACAAAGCGGTTGGAACCCGGGGCTAGGACGATTTTGGATTTTGGATTTTGGATTCGGCATCCACCTTTCCATTTTCGAATTTCCAGTTTCCATTTTCCATTTTCCATTTTTGAGTTTCGAATTTCGGTTCTCCGTCATGACTATCGCTGTCGCGATGAGCGGAGGCGTGGACAGTTCCACTGCCGCCTCCTTGCTCGTCGAAAACAATTCGGATGCCAAGGTTCCCGGAGCGCATACCCAGCCTGATTCGGTGGTTGGGCTGACTATGCAGTTGTGGAACCAGCGCCGCTTGCCGGGGCTACAGGGCATGGAAAGCGTGCTGAACCCGTCGGGCCACGCCAGCGGCCGCTGCTGCTCGCTGGACGACGTTTACGATGCCCGAGCCGTGGCGGAGTGTCTGGGTATCCCACACTACGTGATCAACCTCGAACGGGAGTTCGAAGCAACGGTGGTGCGGCCGTTTGTGGAGCGTTATCAGGCCGGAGAAACACCCATCCCGTGCAGCCTTTGCAACACGGAGATTAAGTTCGAGCGGTTTATCGCCCTCGCGCGCCAGATTGGCGCGGAGCGCATCGCTACGGGCCATTACGCCCGGCTCCGGCGCGACGAAACGACGGGCCGTATTCAACTGCTACGCGGATTGGACCGGAGCAAGGACCAGGCCTATTTTCTTTTTGGGCTTACCCAAGAGCAGCTCGAGCGGGCCATGTTCCCGCTCGGCGAACTCAGCAAAGAGCAGGTGCGATCGATTGCCCGCTCCAAGCGGCTTCCTGTGGCTGAGAAACCCGAAAGCCAGGAGATCTGCTTCGTTCCTTCGGGAAATTACCGCGATTTCATCGAAGCCTACCTCGAGGAGCAGGGCAAGAGGACGGAATCGCAGGCAGGTGAAGTCGTCTCGACTGAAGGACAAGTGCTTGCGGAGCACCGCGGGATTCACAATTTCACCGTGGGTCAGAGGAAGGGTTTGGGAGTAGCCGTGGGCTCACCGCTTTATGTTTTGCAACTCGAACCGGGAAAGAACCGGGTGGTTGTAGGGCCTGAGCAGGCGCTATTCCACCGCAAGTTCGTGGTTCGCGACCTCAACTGGATTCGGCTGGTTGCAAGGGGCGAAGCGATCGACGCCCACGTCAAGATTCGCCACAATCATCCCGGCGCCGCAGCCCAAGTGGATTCGCGCGGAGCCGGCGAGGCCTGGGTTACCTTCCACCAACCCCAGCGGGCCATCACGCCCGGGCAAGCGGCGGTTTTCTACGACGAGGATGAAGTAGTGGGCGGAGGGTGGATTGATCGCGTTCTTGAATAAGGTGAGTGGCCGTTGTGGGTGTTCAGATATGAGCTTTCGGGCGCGAGGCTACGAGAGAATGCCACTGCGGGCATCGAGACAGCCCTCGACGAGAGAGCGATCTGCCTCATCCATATTGCGAATCGTGCAGGGGCGTGTGGCGGCGTGCCCCTCCGGGTTATGGTGCGGCGCGCTAAATGAAAAGCTGCTCGTCCTGCGCTGCCTCACTGACGCTGGTCTTTCGCCGGCGCGAGAATAGAAATTCCAGGCCTGCCTGCATGCCCTTGATGACGGCTGAGACTTCCTGAACGGGCGCCAGCACTCCGCGCTGCACGGTTTCCGAGGTGGTCTCGACCTTTTCAATCAGATCGGAAACCATCCGGTCCATGCGAATAACCTGGGCGCGTGACTTGTCCACAAGTTCGGACACCAAACCATCCACGTCGCTCGTTCGTTCCCGGAGCATCTTGCTGATGTCAGCCAGGTTCGCGGTGATCGTCCGCAAAGGTTCGCGGGCAGTGACCAGGATATCCGTGACCGATTGCGACAGCGGATCAAACCGCTGCTTGAAGTCTTGCCGGACAGCTTCGAGATGGCCGGGAATCTTCCGCATCGCCAGAAAGATCGCCACCGTCATCCCCGCCTGGATCAGGACTGCCACGCTGACGAGGATGAGCGCGATGGTCAGCCCTGTGCTTTGCTCCATGGTTCGCTCACCAGTCCTTCTGCGGCCCAGACTGTTACTTGGCCTTGGCTTTTTCTTCCTGGTAGGCCTGTTTGCCCGCCTCCAGGGCTGCGGAGAGAAGTTCCTTCTGCTTGGTTACAAGATCTTTGCCTTTCCCCACAGCGTCTTCCGCCTGGCGGCGCAAGTCATCCGTCTTGGCCTTAACGTAGTCCCGGCCCTCTTCGGCCTTCCCGGCAATGTAATCCCGAGCCTCTTTTCCGGATTTGGGAGCAAGTAACAGCGCCACGACTGCCCCGATGCCCAAACCCGCAAGGAAGAACCCCAGATTCGTTGCACCACTGCTCTCATCGCTCATATGCTACCTCCGCCTTATACCATCGAAAGCGTGTTCCGGGCGGCTTCTTTGCCGGTTTCAAGTGCCTCAGCAAGCCGCTCCCGCTGTTTGTTTACCAGGTCCTTGCCCTTCCCGACCAACTCTTCAGCTTGATCCCTGAATTCCCGACCTTTCGAGGTCACGTAATCTTTCCCTTCCTCGGCCTTCTTAGCAATCAGCTTCCGTGTCTGTTCGCCGCTCTTGGGCGCGAGGAGCAGAGCCGCCGCTGCACCAATGCTAACGCCGACAAGAAAACATCCGATCCCGGTTGCCACATTGCATCTAGCCATATACCACCTCCACATCCTGAGGAGTAACCTAGCACCTAGCTTTTTTTAAAGCAAGCATAAAAATCACATATTTAGTTTTAATTATACATAGACCGTCCAGACGGATTATTAATATCTGGGCTCTTGCCGCCTCATGCGAATAGACTATAGCCGCCACCTTCGTTAGGATGACGGCTAAGAGCGCCGTGGGTACAGACGCCCGTGTTTTTTCTATTATCAGGAGTATGAGATCGTTGTCATATCTTCTGAGTACTGTCTGTGGCGTGTTGTGAATTGTCCTTTGGCAGCCCGCTAAAGTGCTCCACAATCCGCTGCGCTTGTGTCGAGTTCACCACTTGGCCCAGTTCCTCAGCCGACAGGCTCTCGAGAGCGATTAGGCTGCCGAAGTGAGAGAGCAGCTTGCTGGCGGTCTTTTCACCAATGCCGGCGATCTCACGAAGTTCGCTCGCCATTTCTCGTTTTCCCCGTCGCGCTCTGTGGAAGGTCACTGCGAACCGGTGCGCCTCGTCACGGATCTGCTGGACCAAATGGAGGATTGGAGAGTGATGATCAAGAACTACCGGATCATCTTCACGCCCCAGGAGATAAAGGATTTCTTCCCGCTTGGCGATACTCGCTAAAGGCTGGTTAATGATTCCCAAGCTATCTAAAGCCTCTGCAGCCGCGTGGAGTTGGCCGATTCCACCATCGATAAGAATCAAGTCGGGCAACTTCTTCTTCTCGTCTTGCAACCGCTTGTAGCGGCGTCCCACCACTTCCCGCATGCTGGCAAAGTCGTCATTTTGTGGGACCGTCTTTACGATGAATTTGCGGTAATCCGACTTCTTCATGCCGTTCCCTTCCCAAACCACCATCGAGGCCACGATATCGGATCCTTGAATGTGGGAGACGTCAAAGGCCTCGATGCGGTTAGGCGACTGGGGCAGGTCGAGAGCCTCTGCCAGGCCTTCCAGCACCTCTCGGGTTTTCGGCTTCAGAATCCTAAAACGCCTTTCGAATGAGTGGCGCGCGTTCCGGGCGACTAGTTCAAGCATGGCGCGTTTTTGCCCCCCCTGGGGGGTCAGAATCTTCATCGGATGTCCTCGCCGCTCGGCCAGCGACTCCTCGAGGAGTTCCCGGTCCTCAAAATCCACGGGCACGTGAATCTCGCCGGGAAGATACTGCTGGTCGAGGTAGATCTGCTTAAGGAGTGAGGAGAAGAACTCGCCCGCATGGAAACCCTCGAGGTCTTCCCAGAAGAATTCCCGCCGATCCAGTACGCGCCCGCCGCGCAGGTGAAACAGATTCACCGCCACCTGCGGGCCCTCCTGGTGAAAACCCAGGATGTCGGCTTCCTGGCCTGACCAGGCAGCCATTTTCTGGCGTTCGCGAAGTTCCTCGACGGTGGTGATCTGGTCGCGGTAACGCGCCGCGTCTTCAAAGCAAAGCTTGTCGGATGCCTCTGCCATGCGCGCGTGCAGACTGCGGACCAAATCGCTCTCGCGCCCCTCAAGCAGCATGCGAACGTCCCGTACCGCCTCCGCGTAGCGCTCCGGCGTAGTCAAGCCGTCCACGCAGGGACCGAGACAGCGATGAATGTGATATTGAAGGCAGGGGCGGGAATGGAAGCGCGTCAAATCCACGCCGCAGGAAGGGACAAGAAAATGGCGGTGAATGAAATCCACAATACGGTAAGCCAGGTTGGCGGGAAAATACGGGCCGTAATAAAGCGAGCCGTTCTTCTTCACCCGCCGTGTAACATAAACTCGGGGGAAACGTTCTTGCACAGTGAGTTTAATGAAAGGGTAAGATTTGTCGTCACGAAGCAGGATGTTATAGCGCGGCTTAAACTGCTTGATGAGGTTATTCTCGAGCGCCATGGACTCCCGCTCGTTATCCACGAGGATCGTCTCGAGGTCCTCTGCCATCTCGAGCATTCGGTCCCGTTTTTCATCTCCAGGACGCGACTCTTGGAAGTAATTCCGCACCCTGTGCCGGAGCGACTTTGCTTTGCCAACATAGATGGGCCGCCCCGATCCATCTTTGAAAATGTAGACTCCGGGCTGCGCGGGCAGAGCCTCGGCTTTTTCGACGAGCAAAGGATTCACTGAATCTCCAGATTTTATTATCTGCCAGGACGTGGCATTCTCAAAGTGACAAGTGACAAGCGACGAGGACGCGGAGCGTGGCGTCACTCGTTACTCCTGTATTGACACTCCGCGCGAGGAAGGGAGAGAATTGTTTTCATGAAAAGGACAGTTCGCGCAGCACTGGTGCCACTCTTCGCGCTCAGCTCGAGTCTCGCAATCATTTATGCACAACAGCAGCCTGCGAAACCTTCCGCCCCGAAAGATGATCCGGTGCGGGTTTTGCCCTCGGATTCAGCAACGAAATCGGTGGAAATCGGGGATTTCTATCTGAGGAGGGGGAAATACCAAGCCGCGCTCAGCCGATTTCAGGAAGCGTTAAAAACCGACCCGCATTACGCACCCGCATACCGGGAGATGGGAAGAGTTTACGAGAAAATGGGGCAATGGAAGAAATCACTGGACGCGTATCAGAAATATCTGGACGAACTTCCCTCCGCCAAAGACGCGCGAGAAGCCAAAGAAATTCATAAAGCGATCGCCCGCATGCAGAAGGAAATCGTTGCGGAAGGGAATTCGTCACACGGTGCACATTGACCAGTTAGCGGTAAGCAGTGGTCACCACGCTGCGGCCGCAACTGGTCAACACTTTCAGTTCCTTTTCAACCGCCTGCTCGCTTTTACCTGCTTTCTACTTCAATTCAGATCGTTGGGCTCTTGGCCGTCAGCCTCAGTCTCGAAATAATCCCGGAGAATGCGGGCCGCACGTTCGGCGTCCTCTTCCCGGACCAGCAGTGGGACGTCCAACACCGGCAAAAGCTCCGACGAATACTCACCCGACACCACCGAGGGGATGCCCTGGTCCTGCAAAATGTTCTTGGCCATCTCGACGTCCATCAAGGCGGTCGCGCCGGTAAAGACACGAGCGGCCACAAGCTTGGAGTCAGCGGAGCCGGCACTCTGCCCCTGAGGAGGCGAACCTGGCAGGAGCGGTGCACCGCAGTCGTCGCACGTCTTGGTGCCTTCCACGTATTCCGTGAAACAGCTTGGACAGTAAGCCATGTGCGGAAAAACCCTCCAAAGTCAGTATAGACCTTATTCCTGCCTCCCGGTATGATTTGACAAGACAGCACAGAGTGCGCAGAGTTCACAGAGAAAAGCAGATCCTTCGCTTCGCTCAGGATGACATGTCATTCTGAGCGAAGCGAAGAATCTGCATTGGGTTGTGGCTTTGCCGCGCTGTGGTGAACTATCTTTCAACGCCGCGAGGAGGTGTCATGCTGATTTCGTATTCCAGAACCCTGAAGCACAGTCGGATCGCGAGAGCACTAGCCTTCGGTATTCTGATAGCATCAGCCGCCTTGCTGGGACTGCGACACCTGGCCGCAGAATCCGGGTACGACCTCCTTATCATTAACGGCCGAATTATCGACGGAAGCGGGAGTCCATGGTTTGAGGGCTCAGTCGCCGTGAAGGATGGAAAAATCGCCGCCGTAGGCCGATTACCGAATGCTGCTGCGCAGCGCGTGATTGACGCCGGCGGACTCATCATTTGCCCGGGTTTTATCGACCTGCACAGCCATTCCGACTACACACTTCTGGTGGACGGAAAAGCGGAGAGCAAGATCCGGCAAGGCGTTACGACCGAAATCCTGGGCGAGTCGGAATCCGCAGGCCCCATCCTCGGCCCCGCCGTACCCGAGTTTGACAAAGAGATGACCCGCTATGGCCTCACGCGCGACTGGACGACCCTGGGTGAGTACCTGGCGCGCGTGGCGCGACAAGGGAGTTCTGTGAACATCGCCTCCTACGTTGGGAGCGGCCAAGTGCGCATGGACGTGATGGGGAACGTGAACCGAGCTCCGAGCCCCGAGGAAATGGAAAGGATAAAGGCCTTGGTCGACCAAGCCATGCGCGAAGGCGCCCTCGGCCTCTCCTCCGGCTTGATCTATCCCCCGAACTCCTTTGCGACTACGGCGGAACTGATCGCCCTCGCTGAGGTTGCGGCGCGTTACGGAGGCATTTATACCAGTCACATTCGCGGCGAGGGCGACCACTGGAAACGAGCTGTCGACGAGGCCATCGAAATCGGCGAGAAAGCCCGCCTGCCCGTGCACATCCTGCATTTCAAAATCGACGGCCGGTCCAACTGGGGGCAAATGGCGCAGCAGGTCAGCGAGGTTCAGGCGGCGCGCGATCGCGGCGTGGACATCACGGTGGATCAATATCCCTATATCGCCTCGATGACGGGCCTCGAAATGTGCGTCCCACCCAAGTATCTAGAAGGCTCATCATACCAGGTCGTTGCGCGATTGAAAGATTCCAAGGTTCGTGCGGAGATTCGACAGGCCATCGCCGACGGCCTGCCGGGATGGGAATCCAATCAGGTCAAAAGTGTAGGCGGATGGCACGGAGTGCTGGTGGCGTCGCTCCAAAAGCCTGAGAATAAACAGTACGAAGGCCGGCGCATGGACGAAGTGGCAAAGAAAATGGGCAAGGATCCCCTGGATGCCCTGTGCGATCTGCTGGTGTCCGAAGGCGGCTCTGCCGAGGCCGTCTACTTCAGCATGAGCGAGCCCGATGTCGAGCTCGCGATGAAACAACCGTGGCTGGGTGTGGGATCGGATGGAAGCGCGGTCAGCCCGGCAATGGCTTTCATTGGGAAGCCGCACCCGCGGTTCTATGGCACCTTTCCGCGCGTGCTAGCCGTCTACGTTCGGGAGAGGAAGGTCCTAAGTCTCCCCGACGCCGTTCGCAAGATGACCTCATTCCCCGCTCAAATCTGCGGTCTGATGGATCGGGGCCTGCTGCGGCCGGGCATGGCGGCCGATATCACGGTCTTTGACCCGAAGGCGGTTGCCGATCAGGCCACTTTTCAGAACCCACTGTTGTACCCAGTCGGGATTCCCTACGTTATCGTGAATGGCGTGGTCGTAATCGACCAGGGACAGCATACAGGAGAAAAAACTGGGCGCGTGCTTTACGGGAGAGGGAAGTTGTAGCGACGCGTTTATCGTGGCCAAGTTGCGCAGGGACACCGCATCAAGTAGCATAGCTGTAGACGCAAGGACATTTCGCTGCGGAGGTTGATGATGGACGAGAGGCGGTTGCTGGAACGAATTGGCGTAAATCCGAAGATATTTGGCGGCAAGCCGATAATCCGCGGTCGAAGACTTGCTGTCGAGCATGTACTTGGGATGCTGGCTGCCGGCGATACGCTGGACGATGTTCTGCAAGCCTATCCTTGGCTCGAAAGAGAAGACATCCAGGCCTGTTTGGTTTACGCCCGTAGGATCGCAGCCAACGAACGCATCGAACCTCTCACGATCAAGGCCGGGACTTGAAGCTCCTTCTGGACGCCTGCCTGTCCCCACGAGCCAAAAGTGAGTTGGCATCCGTAGGCCACGATGTGGTGTGGGCGGGTGACTGGCCGGAAGATCCCGGCGATGAAATCATTCTTGCGCGCGCCTACGACGACCGAGGCATCCTGGTAACGCTCGATAAGGACTTTGGGGAGCTCGCGGTATTTCGCGGGTCTCCTCATTGCGGGATCCTTAGGCTGGTTGATTTTAGGGCCAGCCAGCAGGCAGCGGTGTGCGTGCAAGTCCTGAGGAAGCACGCCGATGAATTGGCTGCGGGAGCAATCATTACTGCCGAGCCCGGCATTCTTCGAATTCGCAATCCTCACCATCCACCGAGCTAACAACTGAGCCGCGGATCAGGTGCCGACGTCAGGGGTAAGCACTCCTTTAAGTCTCGCCTCTGGGGGGCCTGCGATGCGTGGAATCGGCAACTCTTAACATCGCGGCTCCGTAGCGTGATAGAATCCGTCCATGTTCTGCTGCCGCCGGACACTCTCCATGACTTTTGTGCTGGCTGTCCTCGCCGTGGGACGGGTAATACCGGGCCAGCAAGATGACAGCAACTTCTGGAACAAAGTATATAGCACCGGCCAAGCCATCTTCGTTCACCACCCCACGCAATTACTGGTCGACGCCGTCAAGGGCCGGCGGCCCGGCACCGCGCTTGACATCGGCATGGGCCAGGGCCGAAACAGCATTTTCCTTGCGCAACAAGGCTGGGAGGTTACGGGCTTCGATCCCTCTGAGGAAGGCGTTCGTCAAGCGCGGGAACGGGCCGCCAAGCTGGGTCTGCACCTTCGAGCCCTGGTAGTGGGCGAGGAGGACTTCGATCTGGGGGCGGCACAGTGGGACCTGATCGTCATGACTTATGTCCGCCGCATCCGTCCTGGAGATGCTGATCGTTTCGCCCGCGCCTTGCGGCCAAACGGCCTCATCGTCTACGAAAACAACAATGTTGGGAACCAGAATGAGTTGTTGAAGTACTTCCTCGCCTGGCGCATCCTGCATTTCGAAGACGTAGACACAAGCTCCGACTGGCACCCGGAACGCACCTCGCGCGTCGAACGACTGGTTGCAGAAAAGCCCGCGCCGAAGTGAAGTGTCACGCCTTCGTGTTCCAAATGTACAGGGTTGAAGCGTCGCTGGCAGTGGCCACGGCACGTCCGGCCTTTCGCGTGGCGCGGTTCAGGGCAGAACGGACTTTCTCCTTGCTCGACGCCAAGCCCGCGAGAGGAACCCTCAGGGCGGCTCCCTCTTTCAGATTGTCAAGATCATCGATAATGGCGCCGACAATCTGTTTATGTTTTCCGGCTCTCCCTTGCGGGACGTCAGCCTGCGCCATGGTCTCGAAGTGGCTTGACCCGTTGCGTTTCCTGGCACTCATCGCTTCGTCTCCAACAAGCAAAATGAATTGCGTAACGTAACCTAACGTAATCGTATCGCAAAGGAACGGGATTGGCGAGGACAAAATGTCGTGCCGTGCCTCCGCCTCAACACGCCCTTACCTGAGGCTTAACCGGGTCGTGCGACGCGCTCTACGCGCTCATCTGAAACCCAAGCCTGAGTGCTTACCCGTTGCGCTGGTGTGGCGTGAGACGCTGCACACGAGTGGTTATCCGGTGCTTAGACGCCCCCCAAAAGACCTTCACCACTTTCCTAAAGAGTTAACCCGTATCAAATCGGCTCTGCTAGCCTTGTTCTTGTAGGGGCTACGGATACAAAACGATTTGAGGAGGGGGCACTCGCATGGAGCGGTACGGTCTATTTAAGCGCCTCGCGAACGGTGCGGCAATGTGGGTGTGCGCTGCAGACGACTTGAAACAGGCCATGAGCACAATACAGAGTCTTTCCGAGCAAACCGGCCTCGAGTACTTCATTCACGATTTTCAGGCTGGAACAGTGATCGCCTCGAGCCGGAAGACAAAACCCTCGGCTATTGATTCGTCGCCATGACCGGAAGGAATATAGTCGCGCAACACCTTGTTCCACCTTCCGGTGACTGAAGAAGGCGCGCACCCGAGGGTGGATTCTCCAAGATCGGCGCGCGGTCAGGGCAGCGGGGTGAAAATCACCGTCAATCCCCCGCCCGGCGCCAGGTGAACGTTGAGCTTGTCGCTGGCTTTGACGCGCCTGGTGTTGATGCTCAGGCTGGTGCCCACCGTATCCGCATCGGGACCGTCCGAGAAAATCTGGGCTTCGTACTCTGATTTACCCAGAAAATTCAGGGGCACCTCCAAGTCCCGAGCATCCCAGTTCGTCATGCTTCCCAGATACCACGTGTCGCCGTGCCGGCGAGCAATGGAAATGTACTGAGCCGGCTCGCCGTTCAGGACCTTGGTCTCATCCCAGACCGTCGGGACTTTATCCAGGAATTCCATGCCCGGGTTGTGATCGTAGGCTTCGGGGTAATCGCAGAGCATCACCAGCGAACTCTCGTAAACGACGTACATGGCCAGTTGGTGCGCGCGCGTGCCTTGCGACATGGGCTCGAGGTTGCGCGCCACGAAATGCCCCCGCGCCGCGTTATTGAAGGCTCCGGGGGTAAAGTCCATGGGCCCGGCGAGCATGCGCGTAAAGGGGATTGTCACGTTGTGCTCCGGGGTGACGCGATCGCTCCACTTGTTGTACTCCATGCCCATCACACCTTCGCGAGTGAGAAGATTGGGATAAGTTCGCCGCAATCCAGTGGGCTTGTAGGCGCCATGGAGATCCACTACGAGATGATGCTCTGCAGCCTTGCGCACGCAGCGCTCGTAGAAATTCACCATCTCCTGGTCGTCGTGGTCCATGAAATCGACCTTGATTCCTGCCGCTCCCCATTTCTCGTAGAGTGCCATTGCCTCGTCCATCTGTTTGTCCAGCGCGCTCCAGTAGAGCCAGAGCAGGACTTTCACGCCCTTTTGTTTGCCGTAAGCAATGATGTCGGGAATATCCACTTCCGGAACATGATGGAGAATGTCGAGGGCGTGGGTGTAATCGTCGGCCGGGTACCAGCCCGCATCGACCAGCATATATTCCAGGTGGTGCTCCGCCGCAAAGTCGATGTAGTGTTTCATGGTTGGCGTGTTCATGCCGGGCTTGAAATCCACGTTCTTAGCGAAGCTTCCTGACCACCAATCCCACGCCGCCTTGCCGGGCTGGATCCAGGAAGTGTCTTCGAGCGCGCAAGGCGCACTCAAATCGAGAATGATGTAGTTGCTCTCAATCAGCCCGCCCGGCCGCGAGTTGATCAAGAGAACCCGCCACGGAGTGCTCTTGGGCGTGGAGCCGGTCACCACCTGGTCCATCCGATCGCGCGTCGGCGAGAGCTTGCTGAGCAAGGCATTCTCCATGCCCGCGACGCCTCCCACATACATTCCGGAATAATCCGTCAGGCCAGCCTCGAGCAATCCTACCCAGGGGCCGCCGGGAATATGGACTAGCAAAGGTAAGTTGATAATCGAGGAGGGCTTGATCTCATCGAGACCGATGTGGCGGTACTCACCTTCATTGGGCGTATTGAATTTCCCCATATTGAGCGCAAACGCCGAAGAGGTCTTGGCGAAATAGAAGCCCGTGTTCTCCGCTGCCAGAACGAACTTGCCGAGCGACGCCTGTTCCGGAAGAAAGTAGCGGAAGGCCACACCTTCGTTGAAAACCCTGAAGATCAGGTCAAACTGGCGATTCGGCGACTGGCGCTCCCGCAAATGAATCGTGAGCTGGTTGTAATGGTCAGGCACCCGCCGTTGCACATTGAAGACGTCTTCCCAAGTGTCGTTGTGCGATTGTCGATCCGAACCTGTAATTTCAAAATCTCGATCCATGGGCCGCGATCCCGCAAAATCCAATCCCAGGGGCGAGTCTTTGAGAACCGGGCTCCCCTTGTACGAAACTCGATAATAGGCTCGCACGCCGGGCAGATAGGGTTGCGGATTGGCTTTCAGCTCAAACTCTGTTTTGAGGCTGCCATCCGGAGAGCTAATGGACAGCGGTTGGGAAGCAAAACCTGAGCTTGGAGCAATCATGGATAAAACCGAGATTATAGCAGTTGCGATAACAGCCGCGATTCTTGTGCGCAATGGAAAGACCTCCTGAAGGTTCAAGTAAGGCCTGCCATTTTCCGTCGGCTGGCGAGAAGTTGCAAGCGCGACAGTGGATGTCATCCTGAGCGAAGCGAAGGATCTCAGCAGTCGGTGCTCAGTTACGAGGAACTACCGAGATCCTTCGCTTCGCTCAGGATGACAGGCCTCACTTCGCTCGGCCAAACGTCACTGTAATGTAGCGCTAACGGGAGTTCCTCGCCACTGCGACGATCGTTTCACGGGTGGAACTGCTTCAGACTCTTTCGAGCCTCTTCGTATTGGGGGAACTCCCGCTCCGCTTTGCGAAACTCCCGCGAATGCACCACGCGCCGGTGCCCGTTGCGCTCCACCGGGAACCGCATGTGAAGCATCTCGTGGAACACCAGGTATTCGACGACGTGGGCAGGAGCTTGCGGGGAGTCCAGCGCCCGATTGATGACGATCATCCCATGGCCGGCGTCGTAATGGCCAAGAGTGCTCCGTGACTTCCGCAGGCTCCAGCCCAGCCGAGTCGCGGAGAGTTCGCCCTTGAAGAATTGCTGATTCAAGCGCTGAAATACTTCTTCCAGATTGTGCCAGCGGCCACGGGGAGGCAGCAGGCGTTTGCTGCCTCGTTGGCGCCGTGCCTGGTCGATTCGATGGCGAACTCCGGGGCGAAGAACGTAGGCCAAATAGCATTCGCGCGCCTCGTGAGAAGCGCGCCGGCGATAGACTTTGCAAAGCAGAATCTCGGCCAGCGCTTCCAGCACCAATGGCGGCGCATCCTGTAAGACGTCGGAAAGACAAACTTCCAAGTGGTCCTTACGTAGACAGATGGTGCTGCGCAGACCTGCAAAGGGACGGTATTCAACGCGCAGGCGGGGGATGATGGAGCCCAGACGAAGCCGATTGAAGACCCTTCGAAAGGGCTCGACAGGCTCGACTGCGATGACTAGCGGCAGCGGCAATTGTTCAGCGGCCATACAAGCCTTCAGCTATCAGATCTCGGCCCTCGACTCTCAAGAGGCGCGAGAGAATCGCGCTGTCATACTGAGCGAAGCGAAGCATCTGCATTAGTTCGCATCGGACTGCACCTGCAGATCCTTCGCTTCGCTCAGGATGACAGCGACTTTCATCTCCACGGGTGGGCCGCAGGCCCATGTATACTTGGGATGACATGGCCACTCGATTTCTTCACACCCTCTCAGCAAGCAAGAGCTTAAGCTGAGAGCTAACTGCTGATAGCTTAGTTGTCGTCTTCATCGGGCGGGTTTTGCTTCTGCTGCTTCTTGCGCAGTTTTTCCTCTTCTTTGGATTGCTTCTTCTCTTCCTTGGTCCGCTCCTTCTCTGCCTTGGCATCCGCCTTCTCGTTCTCTCTAATTTCTCCAAAAGTCTTAATCTGCTCGCCGAGGGCCTTTGTAGCGCCGTCCAGAGCATCGGTGAAATCGTCCCTGGCGTCGTGCAGAGACTTGGCGTAATCGGCGGCGTAGGCATCGGGCGCATCCTGAATGCGGCGCAGGTCCTCGAGCTGTTTCGGGCCCATTTCCAGAGCCTTTTTGAGCCCTTTGCGCATGTCACCCCGGCGATCATACTGATCCTGAATCCAGCTCTTCAAGTCGTCCGTGAGCGAAATGTACTCGTCCAACAAGTGATCGATAAAGGCGCCGTTATCGTATTGGGGATCCATAGGCTTGCTGCGAAACGACGCGATTCGATCCAGACGGTTTTGGGTCAGGGCAAGATAAACCTCGACGCGTTCGGACGGGTCCTGGGCGTCACGAAGCTTTTCTTCTTCTTCATCGGACACGTAATCCGGCTTTTGCGCCAGGGCCGTGGTTGCCGGCGCGGCTGCCAGTATGAAGAGCGCTGTAACCAGGATGAATGGTGATTTCACCTTTTCGACCTCCCGGCACTCCGGCAGACGATTCAATCCGTCTTGCCCACAGGCTTTGCGGCTTCCGGCGCTCGCGCCGCAGGAAAGAGCGCCTGAAGAACTTCGGCCCGTACCCCCTCGAGTTCTTTCCCTGTCTGCTCGATGGGGCCACGGTCAAAGAAGGAGACCCGGCGCTTCAGGTCGTCGATGAATCGAGCGTCCTCCCGCAACTCGATATCGAGCTCCTTGAACCCGCGGGGGTCTCGCGCGGCATTGCGACCGCAACTCTTCAATAGCTGCCACGAGTCTTTAACCCTGCCCAGGTAGGCGCGGGCAAGCTGTACGCCCTGCTCGATATTCCCGTGCTCGTAAGCTTCAATGGCTTGCTGCAGTTTGATCCGCGCCAAACGAGTCACGCACTTGGATTTCTTAATGGGATCGGTTTCTTTTTGAAGGCGCGCCACCAGACGCTCTTCTGTTTCCGAAGAGGGGCCGGATGATGCGCCGGCGAGGGCAACCGGCGCGCCGGCAAGCAACAATCCCATCACGAGAAGCGTCCGCCAAACCATACTTGTATTATAGCTATTTCTGCAGTTGGTGTCGGAGCAGCTTGACGCGCTGCGTGGCCTGCCATTCGTGGTCGGGGCTTTGACCTTTCGAAAGCTGGAGGAAGAGCTCGTAGTTCTCAAGGGCCTTCTTAATGACGTGGAGGTTGTCGTAAGAGGAGGCGAGAGCAAAGAAGAGAATGGGCGAAGGATTAGGAGCACGCACCAGCGCTTCCAGCATAGGGATAGCCTCCTGATAGCGCTTTTGCAAATAGAGACTGGTGGCCAACCCCTGTGCTGCTTCGCGACTGCGGGTATTGCCCGCCAAAGCCGTCCGAAATTCAGCTTCTGCGTCCTGAAGCTTGTCCTCCTCCAACAAGGTTTGACCCAGCGCCCTATGCAGGTCGGGGCCGGCGGGCGCGGAGAGAAGCGCCTGGCGATAGAACTTCTCAGACTCCGGGTATTTCTTCAGAAGGGCCGAGACATCTCCCAGCGCTGCAGCCAAGCCGGGGGTTTCCGGTTTGGCGCGGTAGACTGTCTGGAGGCCGTCGTAAGCTTGAGCGCTCTTGCCCTGCTCGAGGTACAGGCGTGCCAAATGAAAACGAGTCTCGAGATCGTCCGGATGAGCGGCCAGGTATTGCTCGAAGTGAGTGACCGCGTTGGCCTCGTCCTTCAGCCCCTCCATTGCGAGAGCCATGCCTAGTTGCGCTTGAGATAGCGCAGGGTCTAATTCAGCGGCTTTTTGAAATGAGCCGACCGCCTCCTGGTAGCGCTTCTGTTCGAGGTAGAGCTGACCCAAGTCGTATTGCGTCCCGGCCAGCTTGGGGTCGAGATGCAACACCGTTTGGTACTGTTTTTCGGCGTGCTCCAGTTGGCCGGTCAGGGCCAGCGCCCGTCCATAGTACAACTGGGCGCGGACATGATCCGGCTTAAGAGTTGCGGCTTTTTCCAGGTGTTCCAAAGCAGCCTGGGGATTATTCATCTGCGTCAGGAGAATACCCAGGTTCAGTCGGGCTTCAAACAGGTTGGGGTCAAGCTCCACGGCCTTGCGGTACGCCGTGACGGCTTGGTCTTGTTGATGCAATCCGGTGTAAGCGAAGCCAAGGTTGAACCATGCCGCGGTCAAAGTAGGTCGGGCCGCAACCACTTGTTTCAAAGCCTCCGCCGCAACGGCAAAGTCGTTTTTGCTGAGCGCGTCCTGGGCAGTGTGCAGAAGTTTGGGTACGTCTGCATCGTGGGTTTGTGAGGGGTTCGCTTGGCTTGCGCCAATCGCGTTCAGGGTAACCGATTGCAGCAGGCAAAGCAGACAAAGAAGCGGGCCGGCTGTCCGCAAATGCCGCCCTCTCCCCTGGAGAGGGCGTGTCCCGCTACTCACTCCTTCACCCCCTTGTGGCTTCCCAAGTACTTGGCAAGGAACTTTCCGGTGAAGGACAGGGGATTCTTGACCAGACTTTCCGGGGGGCCGGCCACCACGACGTAACCGCCCGAGTCTCCGCCCTCCGGCCCCAGGTCGATGATCCAGTCCGCGGTCTTCAGGACGTCCATGTTGTGCTCGATGATGAGCACGCTCGACCCGGCGTCGTTCAACCTGCGAAAGGCGGACAGCAGCTTGCTGATATCGTCGAAGTGCAGACCCGTGGTCGGTTCGTCAAAAATGAAGAGCATATTTTCAACCGCCTGATGAGCCAGGTGCGCCGCCAGGCGCACGCGCTGGGCCTCGCCACCCGAGAGCGTGGTAGCGGACTGCCCCAGGCGCAGGTAGCCGAGCCCCACCTCGTCCAATACCCGAATCTTCTGGATCACTTTGGGCAAACCGGCGAAGAAGCTCAAGGCCTCCTTCACGGTCATATGGAGCACTTCATTAATATTCTTTCCCTTATAACGCACTTCGAGAACGCTGGGCTTATAACGGCGCCCGCCGCATTCCTCGCAAACCAGTTCGACATCAGCCAGGAATTGCATCTCCAGCGTGACGGTGCCGTCTCCCTGGCAGGTTTCACAGCGGCCACCGGGAATATTGAAAGAAAAATATCCAGGTGAATAGCCGCGCTTGCGGGCCTCAGTCGTCGCGGCAAACACTTCCCGAATGGCGTCGAAGGCCTTGATATAGGTAACCGGGTTGGAACGAGGCGTCCGGCCCAAGGGCGACTGGTCCACGAGCACAACCTCGGCCAGTTGCTGATCGCCTTCAATCCGCTCGTACTGGGCGCGCGGGGCGGCCACGCCGCGGCGCGAGAGCAGGGAGTTGTAAAGAACGTCGTGCACCAGTGTGGATTTCCCGGAACCCGAAACACCGCTCACGCACACCATGAGCCCCAACGGAATATCCACATCGATCGATTTCAGATTGTGTTCGCGCGCGCCACGAATGCGCAGCCAGCCCTTTCCGGGTTTGCGGCGTTCGGCAGGCACCGGGATTTCGAGCCCGCCGGAGAGATAACGGCCCGTGAGCGAGTGCGGATCGGCCATGAGGCCGGCCAAGTCGCCTTCGTACACCAGGCGGCCGCCCTGCTCTCCCGCCCCAGGTCCCAGGTCCAAAATCTTGTCTGACTCGCGCATCATCTCCGGATCATGCTCGACCACCAGAACCGTGTTACCGAGGTCGCGCAAGGTCTTCAGGATCTCAATCAGCCTGCCCGTGTCCCGGGGATGCAACCCGATGGACGGCTCGTCAAGCACGTAGAGCGCCCCCACCAGATTCGATCCGAGCGCGGTCGCTAACTGAATTCGCTGCGACTCGCCGCCCGAAAGCGTGGACGCCAGGCGGTCGAGCGTCAAGTACTCCAAGCCGACCTTGTAGAGGAATTTCAAACGCGAGCGGATTTCCTCCAGCACCTTGTCCGCTACCGTCTGGTGTTCCGGTGAAAGCTGGAGTTCGTTGAAGAAGGGGTAGCCTTCCTGAATCGACATGCGGCAAACATCTGTAATATTTTTTCCGCCCAGGAGAACATGCATGGCTTCGCGCCGCAGGCGACCGCCCTGGCATTCCGGGCAGAGTGTGTATCCGCGATAACGACTGAGGAAAACACGCACGTGCAGCTTGTACTTTTTCCTCTCCAGATAGTCGAAGAAACCACGAATGCCCGGAAAACTCTCGTCGCCTTCGAGCAGCCACGTCCGTTCTTCCGCAGCCAGGCGGAAGTAAGGAACATCCAGGGGAATCCCTTTGACCCGCGCCGCGCGCTTCAGGTCGTTATAAAGCATCCGGTAGCGCGGCTTCGTCCAGGGATCTATGGCGCCGCTGGCCAGCGTTTTGTTCTTGTCCGGAATAACCAGGTTCATGTCGAAATCGATGGTGTTGCCAAAACCCTGGCAGCGGGGACAGGCGCCGTAAGGGTTGTTGAACGAAAAGAGGCTTGGCTCAGGCGCTTGAAACGTTATCTTGCATCGCTTGCACTCAAACCGCTCGCTGAAGACCAGGCGCTCCGGCGGCGAAGCAGGCTCCGCTGAAATAAACTCCAGAACCGCTTCGCCGGCCTCCCGGAAGCATAGCTCCACGGAATCGATCAGCCGCTGGCGGATCTCCGCTCCCACTGCCAACCGGTCCACCATTACGTAAACGGGCGCGGCGAAATCGACTTCGAGCAGCGATTCCGGGGTAGAAAACTCGAAAACGCGCCCTTCCTGGTACAGCCGGTTGAACCCGTGTTGGCGAAGCGCAAACAATCGCGGTTTGAGCGATTCCTGAGGTGGAGCAGGCGGGCGCGACGGAGGACGAGCGCCGCTGACTCTGGGTGGAGCCGAAGATGCACCCGAGTTCACTTGAAAGAGAACGTAGAAGCGCCGGCCAGCCTCCATGGCCGAGACTTGGTCGGCGATGTCGTCCACATGGTCGCGGCGCACCACTTGGCCGCATTGATAACATGTGGTGATTCCGACGCGGGCGAATAACAGCCGGAGATAATCGTAGATTTCTGTGGCTGTGGCCACTGTCGAACGAGGATTGCGGGTGGTGTTTTTCTGGCGGATCGCCACAGGGGGTGCAATCCCCACCACTTCGTCAACATCCGGTTTTTCCATCCGTTCCAGGAACTGGCGAGCGTAGGCAGAGAGGGATTCGATGTAGCGCCGCTGCCCTTCGGCATAAAGCGTGTCAAACGCCAGGCTGGATTTGCCCGAGCCGGAAAGGCCCGTCACCACGGTCAGCCTGTTGTGAGGTATGGAGCAATCAATGTTCTTCAGATTGTGGACGCGCGCCCCGCGCACGATGATGGAATCCCCTTCGCCGTTCGTGGGAAGCACACCCTCTGCCGCGCTCGTCCTTGGTAAGGGCGAATCACTATGCAGCCTGGATGTGTCGGCGCCCAACGCGCCTCCACCGTCTGCGGCCGCGGACGGCGCCATGCTCCTGCCTGCTTGGTTGTGGCTGATAGCCATGCCTCTGGCCCCTGATGGAACGCACGCCCTGCCCGCACTACTTACAGCCGGCGCTCTGAGGTGCAACCCAAAATTACCATTATAAGTCGGCAGCGGAAGGGAAGCAAAACGCACTCTCTGCCTCGAATCCCGATAAGGGAGGGCGAGGATGGTAGTGCCCATGGCCTTGCGCTTCTGTGCCACACTCTCCGGGACCCGGCCGACGTAGGTGTAGGGCTTACCCTACTCTCGTCCGGACCAGCAGAAATGCGGGGACGGCAAGCCGTCCCCCTACGGCGGGGCGGTTATCGAGGCATTAAAGTCTGTCACTTGACAACTTCAGATCGATAGGCTAGGATTCTGCAGGGAGGTGCAGTGATGCAGCCTGACAATGGAATGACTCGCAGGCAGTTTGTATCCACCACCGCGGCGGCGCTGGCGGGTTCGGTGCTCGTCCCAAAGTCGGCTTCGAGCGGCAGTCCTCCCACCACCATGTCTGATGGCGCCGGCCGGGAGGCGCGCGTCCTGAGCCTCGATAAGAGCGCCTGGAAGGTCAAGCCTTTCCCGACCTCGCAAGTTCGGCTGAGAAAGGGTCCATTCCAGGAAGCTCTGGAAGCCAATCGTGGCTATCTGATGTCGTTACCCCAGGACAGGCTGCTGCATACCTTTCGCCTGAATGCCGGCCTGCCCTCTTCAGCCACGCCTTTGGGTGGATGGGAAAAGCCTGATTGCGAGCTGCGAGGGCACTTCGCGGGGGGCCACTACCTTTCAGCGTGCGCGCTTATGTATGCGAGCGCCGCCGATGAGGAGCTAGAGGCTCGCGGGAACGCTATGGTGGAGCAGTTGGCGCGCTGCCAGCAGGCGCTTGGAGACGGTTACCTGAGCGCGTTTCCGAGGGAGTTGTTCGATCGCCTGCGAAATGGTAAGCCTGTGTGGGCCCCCTTTTACACCTTGCACAAAATCCTGGCAGGCCATATCGACATGTATGTTCACTGCGGGAACCAACAAGCCCTCGAAGTCGCCGAAAGACTGGCCGGCTGGATTGGGCGCTGGGTCCAACCGCTCAGCGACGACCAGATGCAGCAGGTGATGAAAACGGAATTCGGCGGCACCATGGAGTCGCTCTACAACCTCTACGCCTTGACGGGCAACTCCCACTACCTCGAGGTGGGTGACCGCTTCTATCACAAGAAAGTATTCGATCCCCTTGCGGCGCACCGGGATGAATTGAAAGGCCTGCACGCCAACACGAATATCCCGAAGATGATTGCCGCCGCGCGGCGTTATGAGCTTTCGGGCGAACCTCGCTTCCATGAAATCACTTCGTTCTTCTGGCAGGAAGTGACCGGTGCGAGGGCGTACTGCACAGGCGGCACGAGCAACGAAGAGCATTGGCGCACGAACCCTGGCGAACTGGCGGGTGAACTCGGCAAAACCACAGAGGAGTGTTGCTGCGGTTATAACATGCTGAAGCTGACCCGCCACATCTTTGGCTGGACCGCTGACCCGCGAGCCATGGACTACTACGAACGTACCCTCTTCAACAGCCGCCTCGGAACGCAGGACGCGGACGGGCTGAAGAGTTATTACCTGCCCCTGGGCGGCAGCGGCTACTGGAAGTCTTTTCACTCACCCTTTGATTCATTCTGGTGCTGCACGGGCACGGGCGTTGAGGAGTATGCCAAGTTTGGCGACACGATCTACTTTCACAACGAGCACGGGTTGTTTGTAAACCTGTTCATCGCTTCCGAATTGGACTGGCCCGAAAAGGGCGTCCGCTGGGTGCAGGAAACCAACTTCCCGGAGGAGGGAAAGACCCGCCTGGTGATTCACACAGCGAGGCCGGTGGATATGGACTTGAACGTCCGCATTCCTTATTGGGTGACACGCGGCGGGAAGATCAGCCTAAACGGCGAGGCTCTGCCTGAGTTTTCGAGTCCCAGCAGCTATCTGACGCTGACCCGAACCTGGAAGGACGGCGACGGAGTGGAAGTCAGTCTGCCGATGGGCCTGCACGTCGAAGCCCTGGCTGGCGATCCCTCGCTTCAAGTCGTGATGTATGGACCGTTGGTGCTCGCCGGCCGTCTGGGGAATGAGGGCCTGACCAGGTCTGAGATCTATTTAGGTTACGACCCAACGCCCGCCGGAAATCCGGCGCCCGTTCCCGCCATCAACTCCAACTCGAAGGATCTACTAGGTCGGGTGGAGCCGGTCGCAAACCAGCCCGCGAGCTTTCGCGTTATGGCGGGGAGCGAGCAGATCAGCCTGATTCCCTTCTACAAGCTGCTCGGTGAAAGGTATGTCGTCTATTGGAAAGTGTAGGAACAGCATGGACTTTCCGTTGCGTTACTGCCCCGACGGCTGGGAGAGGCTGGAACGGCTGCGCGGACTTTATGAAAAGCGCTTGCAGGACCGCATCTGGGCCTGCATGGAAATTCCCACTGAGGCACTGCTCAGGTTTGCGGAGCGTTATCCTGAAGGACCTGCTGAATGTCCCGACCTCGAGGAGCGCGTCGCATTTTGGGACGGCCTCTTGGCCGAACGCGCCACCGTCCTCGACGACTCGATCGCAGCAGCCTACTTGAGCGAACTCGATCAAGGCCTCTACGGCGGCATTGTGGGCGGTGAAGTGCGGTTCATGGCCCATCCTGAAAACGGCTGGATCTCTTCCATGGTGCCGCCCATCTTCAAGGAATGGTCTGAGCTCGAGCGACTCTCCATCGAGACCAGCAGCGGCGCCTATCGATTCTATCTCCGCGAGCTTCGCTGCTTTCGCGAGGCCGCTCGAGGCAAATTCGGCATCAGCCATTTCATCCTGATCGACAGCCTGAATTTCGTCTTCGAGCTCTTTGGAGGCACGCGCACCTATCTTGAGCTGCTCGACCATCCAAGTTACGTTGGGCAAGCCGTAGATTTCGCGTATCGGCTTAACCTGGATGTGCAGCAGACTTTCTTCAGGGAAATCCCGCTACTCGAGGGCGGGACGTGCAGCAATATGGTGCAATGGATACCAGGACGTATCGTCTCCGAAAGCGTCGATCCGTTTCACATGACGAACGTCGCCTATTTTGAGCGCTGGGGGAGAGAACCGGTGGAGCGAATCTTCGCAGCATTTGACGGCGGCGTGTTGCACATTCACGGCAACGGTCGCCATCTGCTCGAGGCTGTGTCATCCCTGCGGGGCCTTAAGGCCATCTTCTTAGGCGACGACAAGGACATCCCCACCGCTTTCTCGGTGCTCGCTGAGCTCAAGGCCCGGACCAGGAATCTGCCCCTGGTCGTACAGGTCCATTTCCCGGATTTCGTGGCTGCTCTTGAAGGGCGCCGCTTGCCGGGTGGGGTCCTGTACAAGGTTCTGGATGTCCCCGACTTGGACACCGCCAATCGCGCGATGGATCGCGTGCGCGCCTATCGCGTTTAAGCGCACGAGCGAGGAACCTTCCCACGAACCTTGGGCCCGTCGCGACGGTTATGCTAACGCGAGGTGCTGTCATCCCGAGCGAAGCGAAGGATCTCCGCAGTTGTTCGTAAACCACGGAGCTAAACCAACTGCAGAGATCCTTCGCTCCGCTCAGGATGACATGACGATAGTTGTGGTTCCAGATTTCAGAAATTGAACGTTTTCGCTCCCAGGGCTTTCTGGCAAAATAGAAGTTCGGGTTCAGGGTAAAGTTCCACGCCGCGGTACTTTTAATAGGAGGGCGAGATGAACGGTGCAAGACGGCACCCTCGCGCAGGTAAACCCGCTGAGCCTTCGGATCTGGTCAACCTGCCGAAGTTAATTACTGCATATTACACCGGGCGGCCGGATCCCGGCCTTCCGGGGCAGGGCGTGTCATTTGGAACCTCAGGGCATCGCGGCAGCGCATTTTCAGACTCTTTCAATGAGAGCCACATCCTGGCGATTACGCAGGCCATTTGCGGTTATCGCCGGCAGCAAGGCATTGACGGGCCACTTTTTCTGGCCAAGGACACACACGCCCTCTCCGAGCCCGCTTTTGCTTCGGCGATGGAAGTGCTTGCGGCGAACGGTGTTGAGGCCATGATCGATCAGGACGGCGGCTACACGCCCACACCGGTTCTTTCTCACGCCATCCTGGGTTACAATCGCGAGCGGAAAACAGGCCTCGCGGATGGAATTGTGATCACCCCCTCTCACAATCCTCCTGAGGACGGCGGATTCAAATACAACCCTCCCCACGCCGGCCCCGCGGACACCTCCACCACTCGCTGGATTGAAGATCGCGCCAACGCTTTAATGGCGGACGGACTGCGGGAAGTCTCGCGAATCCCTTACGCGATGGCACTGAAGGCGCCCACCACCCACCCGCACGATTACATTACCGAGTATGTCGAGGATCTTGGTGGAGTGGTGGACATGGAGGCGATTCGCGCCGCCCATCTCAAGATCGGCGCGGACCCCCTGGGCGGCGCCGGTGTAGCCTATTGGCCGCGGATCGCCGAGCGTTACCAGCTGGCGCTCTCGATCGTAAACACCTCCGTCGATCCTACCTTTCGTTTCATGACTCTGGACTGGGACGGCAAGATCCGCATGGACTGCTCGTCGCCGGACGCCATGGCGGGGCTGATTGCGCTCAAAGATCAGTATGACGTGGCTTTTGCCTGCGACACCGACCATGACCGCCACGGGATCGTGACGCGGAGCGCCGGATTGATGAATCCCAACCACTATCTCGCCGTGGCCATTTCCTACTTGTTTCGTCATCGCGAAGCCTGGCGGCCGGACGCCGGCGTGGGAAAGACTCTCGTAAGCAGCAGCCTGATTGACCGCGTCGCCGCCAGCCTGGGACGCCGGCTGGTGGAAGTGCCTGTAGGGTTCAAATGGTTCGTGGAGGGATTGCTCGAAGGATCGCTGGGATTCGGAGGCGAAGAGAGTGCCGGCGCATCCTTCTTGCGCCGCCGCGGCGCCGCCTGGACCACGGACAAGGACGGCATCATCCTCGCGCTGCTCGCAGCGGAAATAACGGCGAGCACCGGGCGCGACCCGGGAGAACTCTACGGTGAGCTGACACGGCAGTTTGGGGAACCGCTCTACGAGCGCATCGACGCCCCTGCCAGCGCCGGGCAGAAAGCGGTTCTGGAACGCTTGACTCCCCAACAAGTGAATGCCACAGAGTTGGCAGGCGAGAAAATCGAGGCGATGCTCACCACGGCGCCCGGGAACGGGAGCCCCATCGGCGGCCTCAAGGTCGTGGCCGCACACGGCTGGTTTGCGGCACGTCCTTCCGGAACCGAAGAAGTGTATAAACTCTACGCGGAAAGTTTTCTGGGGGCGGATCACTTGCGGAAGATCCAAGAGGAGGCGCAAAGCATAATTTCCAATGCGTTCGCGTCCTCCGTCGGTGCAACCTAGAAAGGCAAGCGACAAACTGTGAAGAGCGAATCAAAATCCCGGCAGTTGAGACCATGTGGATGTTCGCTGGAGGGTTGAAGAGTCATCAGGTCAATGACATTGACAACTCGGATTTTCAAGTCGGGAATATTTTCCCGCAGCAAAGCAACGGCAGCCAGAGTTTCGAGCTTGGGAAGCCCATTGTGTTTGCGTTACACGGCTACCCCTGGCTGATTCATCACCTGACCGACCGGCGGACCAACCATGGCAATTTGCACGTGCGAGGTTACAAGGAAGAGGGGACCACCACCACGCCCTTCAACATGACGGTGTTGAACGAACTCGACCGGTTCCACCTGGCCGGCGACGTCGTCGACCGCGTGCCGAGGCTGCAGCGCTGGGGCGTCCACTTCAAGCAGATTATGCGCAACAAGCTCATCGAGCACAAACAATACATCGCGCGCTACGGCGACGACATGCCGGAAATTCGCGATTGGAAGTGGCCTTATTGAGAAAGCGCTTCCGGCCGTCCGCGCGCGCCGTTTCCGTAACCCCATTCCGGCTGCCTGGGGGAGGAATTCGCACACAGAAAATCTTGATTTACAGGAACAAAAAATGTAATAATGAAACTGGTTAATCCCTTTCGATTAAGTTGATCAGGGTGTGTAAGACTAACTCCGAAGACGAAGTAGGGTCAGTAGGACAATCTCATGAGAGGAAACCCTATGCGAACATTGCGTCAAGTGCTATCGGTCTTTGTTTTGTCCCTTGCGGTTTTACTGCTGGGAGCCACGCCTCTCCTGGCCAAATGTGCACATCTGAAACTGAAGGTAACCCCCAAGGAAGCGTACGTATTTGTGGACGGTATTCCGGTCGGACCGGGAAGCGGCACCATCTGGGCCGACCCAGGCGAGCATACGCTGGCTGTTTACAACTATGGATTCAAGCCCTACAGCGCCAAGTTCACGGCAGAGAGTGGAAAAACCACAACCCTGTCGGTGACGCTGGAGCAGATTTCCGGGACTTCACCCGGCCCTTGGGGACGGATCGAACTCAGGGGTAAGGAGACAGGCGGCGCGGTGCTGTTGAACGGAACCACGCCGGACTACCTCGTGGGCGACGTGGGTGAGACCAAGGGCGGGAAGCGGCGCCTGTTGGTGCCTCCTGGCGACTACCAGCTCACGGTACTCGGCTGCTGCTCGGGGACGCTCTATTCCGGGCCGATCACGGTCGGGGAAGGCCAGTCAACCATTATTCCGCTTGCTAACCCGGGCGGGAAGACCACGGCTGATTTTTCTGCGGGCAAGAGTCTTGGCGCTCTGCCTCGATTCCAGGCAACCGGCGCAGCCGTGACCATCGCGGTGGCCAAGCCGACGGCGCAATTCTCGGCGGCCTCATCGACGATCGACTGCGGGGCCTCGACGCAAATCAATTGGTCCACGACTGACGCTCCTAAGGTCGAGATCAGCGGCATAGGTGCGGTGGCTGCCTCCGGTCAACAATCGGTGAACCCCAGCCAGAACACCGACTACAAGCTCACAGCGACAGGGCCTGGCGGCATTGTGACCAACGATGCCACGGTGAATGTGAACTCGGCCATTCAGGGTTCACTGAGCGTCGAGCCGTCGCAGGTTCGTTACCACAAAGTCGGAGACAAGGTCGAGGAGCAAGGCAGCGCCACGGTCACCTGGAACGCGCCCGCTGCCAGCAGCACCACATTGGATCCGCTCGGATCCGTGTCGGCTAGCGGCACTCGCACGGTTCAGCCCACGCCTACGAATACGCAGGTGGGGCCGATCGATGAGACGATCACCTACACGCTGCACGCTTCGAATGCCTGCGGCGGCTCCGATACCAAGACCGCGAGCCTGCACATCGTGGGGAACATTGAGTCGGGGACTTCGGCACAGGCGGAAATTCTCGCTGCCAAGCTTCCGGGCAACAGCGTCTACTTCGCGACCAACCTCCCCAGCGAGCGGAAGCCTGAGGGCGGCCTGGAATCAAGCCAGGAACAAGTCCTGCAACAAATCGCGGACACCTTCAAACAATACAATTCGCTTCTCCCTGATGCCCACTTGGTCCTTGAGGGCCGGGCGGACCGGCGCGGTTCTGTAAAATGGAACATGGAGCTTTCACAGCGTCGTGCTGACCGTGTCAAGAGCTACCTGGTTTCACAAGGAGTCAGCGGCGGTAGCATCGAGACAAAGGCTTTCGGAAAGAGCGAACAGATGGATTCCGCGACCGTGAAACAGTTGCTCGACCAGATTCCTAATCTCACGGATCAGGATCGCAAGAAGGTGCGCCGTCGGCTCCCGGTGTTCGTGTTAGCGAACAATCGCCGTGTGGACATCGTTCTGAGCACTACGGGGAAGAGGTCCACCCAGTACTATCCGTACACGGCCTCCGACTTGAAGCAACTTCTCAAGTAGATCTGGAATAGCAATTTACGACCCGAAGAACCCTGGAGGGCGCGCGCTGTGAGTGCTTGACGCGTGCGCCCTTCCCTGTCACTTCGTCTTCGGCACTGGATGATGGGCCACGCTCCAAAGCAGTATGGCGACCCAACCTTCTCATCCGGATGAACAGCAGTCTTTCACCCTGCCCCCACTTCTCAACTTCAGAGATCGTGCTCGCCGGGGCACACAAGATGGCCCCGGCGAAAGCACTTCCCTTTATTTCTTCTTCGTAGCACGCTTCGGTTCTCCCAGCAGCACTTTCAAATCGTCGGAATTATAGGGGAAGTAGCGGTGCGACGTTTGGCCAGTCGTACTGAGGCGAATATCCACTCGGCGATTGTTTGCCATGCGAAAAACAGCGAGATTTCGCCGCACACGCGTCTGCTCCTCCGGAGTGATGTTGGGGTTCTGGCTCAGCAGATCGAGAACTTCCTGGTTGGTGAGATTTTTTTCCTTACCGATGGCTATTGTTTCAATGTCCGCGGCGGGCACCCCGTTCTCAACCAGGTAGTTCTTGACTCTGTCGGCACGCCGGGCCGCCAACAGCTTGTTGTATTCGGAACTGCCGCGGTGATCGCAATGTGCCTCCAAAACCAGGTGCGCCCCAGACTGGTACTGCAGATATTGCTTGAAGCTATTTGCAACGTCGAGGGCACGCTTTTCCTGGCTTGGAACCAGGCCGGCTTGCGGATCCGACTTGCTAGGCACGTTGTAAGGGTAGTAAATACTGTTCAGTGTGAGTTTCTCCACCAGCGTGGCTTCGCTCACCGCCGCGTGCGCCGCCTCGATGGAACCCACAATGTGCACGCTAGCAGTCTTCGTATCCGACCCCCCGCAAGCATTGGAACTGCGCAGTGTGTAGGTGATGGTTTCATCCACCGGACCGGCTTCAGTTCTGGTGGGTGAAGGTTGGATGGTGCGAGTTCCGTTGGGCGACACCGTTCCGAAAGGGTCCAGCGCGGCGTTGTTGGCCCCAGGCGCTGACCATGTGAGTGTGGAACTGCCCTGCTGTTCGACCCGATCCCCCACCTTGTGGTAACGAACCTGAGCCGGCTCGACGCTGAGCGAACTCTGAATGTTCGAGGCCACGTTGACTGTAGCGTCGGAGGTCACCACGCCGCCCGGTCCTGCCGCCGTCAGCTTGTAGTCGGTCGTCTGGCTCGGTCGCACTGACTGCTGGCCGGAGGCGGCCACCGCTCCTATGCCGCTGATTTCGACCCTCGGAGCGTCAGCCGTGGACCAATTGAGCTGGGTCGAGCCGCCGCATTCGACTTGGGCTGCGGCGCTCGAAAACTGCGCACTCGGCTTAGCCACCGCCACGGTGAGGCAGGTGGCGCAGCCTGCCGCAAAACGCGGCAGGGCGCCCAGCGACTTGCCTTCAGCCCAGTCGGCAGTCGTCTTGCCTGCTGCGTTGGAAAGCGGAATGATCGTTGCTTCGTTTTCGCCAACCGTGATCGGCCCGGAAAAGATCGTCCCCGAGCAGCAGCCGAGTACCGTGAGCTGATAGTCGCCGGGGGGCACAAGCAACTCGCGCTTCCTGCGGGTGCTGGCTTCGCCCACATTTGCCACTAAGAAGTCCGGCGTAGTTCCGTTCAAGAGCACTGCGCCGCCTGGCGCGCCCTTGAGTTCGATCCGTCCCCAAGGGCCAGGTGAGGTCCCTGATATCTGCTCCAGCGTCACCGACAGGGTTGTGCTTTTTCCGCTTTCTGCCGTGAACTTGGCGCTGTAGGGCTTGAAACCATAGTTGTAAACAGCCAGCGTATGCTCGCCTGGGTCGGCCCAGATGACCCCGCTCCCCGGCCCGACCGGAATACCGTCCACAAATACGTACGCTTCCTTGGGAGTTACCTTCAGTTTCAGATGTGCACATTTGGCCAGGAGAGGCACGGCTCCCGGCAGCAGAACCGCAAGGGACAGAACAAAAACCAAAAGCACTTGTCGCGATTTTCGCATACGATCTCCTCCCTGAGTTTCTCGTGCCGGCCACGCGTATCTTCTCGGGTCCGGTCCGTCATACCTGATTCAATAGTTGAGTTGGTCTTTCGCGCCCTGCTTCATCTGTTCAAAAGGAAAGCCTCCGTTATTATCTCATGCTTCCCATCCGAAGCGAAGGACTTGACGGCCGGGGGAGTGCGTCAGCTTGAAGTGGAGGCGGCTTTACACCGCCATTTGGCGAGGTAAATTCGCGGCTACGAATTCAAACTGAGACACTACCATGGACGGGGCGAGGATGCGGGGGCGTCGGCGACGTGTGCAGGCGTGGAGTCGACGCTGAGCTCGCCATTGCACCCGGCGCGCGTTCGCCTGTCATTTCTTGGCAGATTGAGAAACCGGACTCGTGGGCCGCGGGCGAGGCGTGAGCCTTCTGGCTTGGTGAATGGGAGAAGTAATCCTGGCCGATGAATGCAGTGGAGGCATCCATGAGGCGTTGAACAGCTTCGTTAGCCTTCGCTCGACGAAGTTGCGACTTCAGGCCGAGCTCAGCTTCCTCGAATGGTATTACAGGTTTTTGCTCGGCCTTTCGATCTTTATGTTGCAACGCAGGGTTGGGTTGGAGACGGACGCTTTCGAATGCACCTACCGTTACAGCACATCGCCTCCGGGCCACAGCAACGGGCGCCACAGCAGCTATCCATCTTTCCACAGCAGTGGTCGACGCAGCACTGTTGGGAAGTCTTCCAGCAAAGCACCCTGCCGCAGCAGTTCACATACCTTGCGAACCTGGGCGGGAGGCAAGTTTCAATGTCGCCGCAGCACGTCTCAGCCGGTCGGCAGCAAATCCTGCCGCATTGGACCAAATCGTGGTCACACTGTCGTGGGTCCCGCGCGAGAGCGCTCGAAGCCCTTCCTAAACCCAAGTAAGCTAAAATGCCCCCGCCTAGCATGTTCCCGGCCAGCCGTAGCGCCCGGCGGCGTGGAATAGGACTAGCTATAATCCGAGATAGGTCGTCAACAAGAGCCTTCATCCGTCCCTCCCCTTGTCGAAGAATGGTAGCTCATTCCGCAATGTGGCGTTCGCTACGGGCGATCTTAGAAGTGCAAACAATACCTACAGACGCTGGATTATAGCTCATCAAGATTTCAAAATCCACTGCTTTTTGGAGCCCATCCAGTGCGGCTTCTCCCCAGCCCTCATTCGCCTCCACAAGTGACAGCGCCCGGCCAGTACATGCAAAGTCCGCCCTAAGGCGAACGTGGCGGGGCAGCAGAGTTCTGGTTTGCCGCAGGTTCGCCAAAGAACTCCTTGTCGATCACCACGTGGTACTCGTCCTCAATGTGCTGGATTACAGCAGACGCTTTCGACTGGCGAACTTGGGATTCCAAGCTGGGTTTCGCCTCCTCGAATGGTACCGTACGCTTCTGTTCGACTTTGATAATCTCAACCCCGTACGGGGTGGTGATGAGGTCACTCACCTGGCCGGGTGAGAGAGAGTGCGCCGCTTCGATGATCGGCGGAATAACCCTGTCGGGGCGAATGACACCCATGTCCCCGCCGGAAGCAGATGTGGCTGGGTCCTCCGAGTGCTTTTTCGCCATCTCCGCAAAGTCAGCGCCAGCCAGAATTTGCTTCCGGATCTCTTCAAGCTTTTTTCGCGCGTCCGCGTCCGGCAAACCCGGGTGAGAAGGGTCGTCGGGCTTAAGAGTGGCATCTTCCGTCCTGATCAGGATGTGAGAGACGCGAACCTCTTCAAAAGACTCTTTGTTTTTCTCGTAGCGGTCCCGCAGTTCCTGATCGTTGACCGTTATGCCTTCCTCAATATGTTTTTGCTCGGCACCAGTGAGGACACTCTCGCGCGAAATTTCGATAGCGCGCACCACGTCGGGACGGTTCGCGAGTCCTTCCTTGACCGCCTGAGCCGAGAGTATTTTCAGACGAATGATGTACTGAGGTAAAAGATGTTTCCCCGGCCCACTGTAAAATTTGCGGTATTCCGGAGGCATCGCCGCAATTAACTGCTCGAAGTCCCTATCGGTGATCTTCTCGTCGCCGATCGAAATCACCACCCGCTCGCTTACGGCCGATTTGTCTGTGGCCGACGGTACAACCGGGGCTTGCGGGCGCGCCGATAGGACGCTGGCGGCAGACAGCAGGAAAGCTGTAACAGGTGCAACTAAACGCGCCATTCCATTCGCCATTTGAGAGACTTGGACCCCTCCCCCGAGTTATTGCACGGACTTATCGCTAGTCTTCTGCTTGGAGATCTCCCTTTGCGGGGGGACCACGTACCCCAGTACGGACAGGTACGCGGTCTGACTGCCAGGGTCTGTCTTAACAACGATGGTCTGGGCGTAGTCTAGCTTAAATCCCTTCGAGTCGAACTCGATGTCGAGTTCGCCTGACTCACCCGGCTTGAATTCCTCTTTCGCAACCTTTGCTTTCAGACAATCGCAGAACGTGTCGATCCTGCCGAGCGTAACCGTATGATCTGAGGTGTTGGTAAATGGAAACTTGGCCACCGCCACCTGCCCAGTCTGGATCTTGCCCATTACGTACCGGTTGTTCTTGAATTTCAAATCTCCGGGTGGTGTCTTGCTCTGGACCCCGGTACCTTTGAAAAGCGACTTCATATCACCTTCTTGCGCTGCCGGGGCGCTCACCGCGACGTACCAAAGACCATCCACCCACTCCCATTGAGTCTCGCGGGGAACCGTCATCGGAGACATCATATGAGGCACAATGACCTGCATGCGCACCACGACAGTCGCCTTCCCACCGCCAGGTTCCAAACGCACCGAATCGATCTTAAAACCCAAGAATCCGCCCGCCTTCTCCCGGCGGAAGGTCTCTTTCGACTCCGGAGTGACGTAGGCCTCAGCTTGCTCAATGCGCACTGCTTGCAGGAGTTGGTAGAATTCGTCGACCCGCTTGCGAAGACTCTCCTCTCTTGCCTTCACGACTGAAGGCTCTACCGCTGCGGGCTGGCCCTTGGGCCCGTTCCGCTGTGGCTGAACCGGGACTTGAGCCGCCGCTGTTGCCCCGTACCCTGCCAGGACGCAGAGCGTAGCCACACAAAAGAAAACACAAAGCCCGATATTCCTTCTTCGCACATCAATAGTCCCGGACACCCTCAACGCCAGTTTCATGCTCTTATGCAACCTTCCCAAGATCAAAGTTGGAGACCCACCTCTTGCAGTTGTGGGCGAGACGACTCCTTTCGATGCGAGTCGCCTCGCCCACTCGAGATACTAACGTTCCTTTCGAGACCTAACTAACTACTACGTGGCCATCAGCGCTCAACTGTCTGATTACTGGCCCAAGGCCTCGCCAACCCACTGGTAGTCACTGATTGGCATGCCAACCCGTGAAGGCGCAAAGCCATAGTAGCCCAGGACCACTGGGTCCGGAATTACTAGCCCGAGGTAGGCTTCAGCGAACGTCAGGGAGCCGGTGCTGGTCCCCTGCCCGATCGCCGCGTAACCGTGCCCGTACTGGAAGTTGCATCGGGCCATCATGTAGCCGGTCAGTCCAGCGAACGGACTGGTGCTTTGCATCCAAGCCCATGTTTGCCCAGTACTGAGCATTGGGCTCGTGTAATACAGCGCCGGAGCCTCATTGCTCGGGAAGTAGTACAACGTGCAAGTCCCAGCCTCGGCCGGAGTCGGCGAAATCTCTGGCTGGTTTGGTGGAGCGATCAAGACCGAGGTTGGCAGCGCAGCGGCATTGGTGTAGTCCTGAGTAGTGTTGTTGATGATGACGCCGGTGTCAAACCCTGGCACATTCACGACCCACGGGAAGAGCAGCGTAGTTGAACAAGGAGCAAGTGTAATGAGAACATCTGGAGTTGGAATTGGGAGGTCACTCCACCGCGGCCTTGTCGGATTAGTATTGGGGGGAGTCGTAAATGAGGCGACCCCACCTGGAGCAGGCGTTGACGGCGGCACAACTTGGGCCTGTGCCGTTATAACGCCGGTCGTGCCCTCAGCCGTCCCGGTAATCGAAGGAACAATAGTGAAAGTTTCATACACAGTGTCGCAAACGAGCGCGCTATAGCAGGTATAGTTGTAGAGAACAGTTGCGCTTGTCACCGGCCCTGTTATGCTCCCACCTGAGGCAAGAACGAGGTGATCGCCGCTTATGGCAGAAGCAATGCCACCAGCGGGAAGCGGAACGTTACCCGTCACCGAAGCGGGGAAGGACAGGGTGAACCCGGCTGGCACGTTGCCGATGGTGAGCATTATCTGCGTCCCACTATCTGTCTGGCCAAACGGGGGGCGTGCAATAGGTGCCGCGCCGGTCGAAGCATCCGCTATATTGTAATCCACAAAGTCCGCCTGATAAGGTTCCGAGACAGTGATCGCAGCGGGGTACATCGTACCATTGATGCAATTCACGTAAACCCCAGGGGCGATACTCGCGGCCAAAACGGTGTAAGGGCTCGCGACTTGGACCGTGTTGTTAATTAACTCCCCGGAGCCCACGCTGGAAGCAAGGATGACGGTGGCGTTAACAGCACCTCCAACGCCTACATTGTCGAACTCCATACGAGCCCTGACTCCATCCACCTGGAACCAATCGCCTACGTTAGGCAGGCCATAGGGGGTCGCGGCGGTAGCCGGCAATACAACGTCGAGTCCGACCACGCAGGTGTTGGGGACGATCCCGTTGTTTACGTCATAGCCAGGTTGGGTTGAGAAGTACACGTTCGTAGCATTAAAGACAGGGACCAACCCGGCCGAGTTCCCGTAAGTGAGGCTCACACCGCTTGAAGCATTGTTATCGCAAGAGATTCCGGGAAGTTCAACTTGAATCGCCTGCGCGAGCACAGACGTACCCACCGCGGGAGCAGCCGCAGGGGGAGTGATGTTGGTGACTTGGAGGTGCACTGAACCGAGCACTTCCGAATCGCCCGTGGATGCAACCGTTGTTGGCACGGACGTGATTTGGTATGTCACCACGGCTTGTTGCGCCCAAGCCGAGGCCACACCGGCCAGCAGACAGACACCCAACCAAAGCAGATTCCGCTTGCAAATTATTCTCATCTTATTTTCCTCTCCTTTTTCCGTCGGGTTTTGTCGGGGACGCCCCGCTGAATGGGTCGACCCTCGTTAGTTAAAGAACATTCGTTGAATTATGGAACTCTAATCTCAGTTTGAATCCTCGTCGACCACCTTCTGTCCCACTACGGCCCTCGTGCCCGCGTCCGCCGGGGCGGCGGTCGCTGCCCGCTCCCTTTTGCGCCCATCTCTCGCATCGGCATTACATCACTCTAACGCTACGTCTTTGCTGCCTGCAAACTCCAATGATGGGCACGAATCTAGCACCACGAGAACACGTGTGTCAAGAACTTTTTTTGAATTCTGTTGGGAAGTGCTTTTTGTCGCTAGCCGTCTAGCGCAGCATGAATGCCACGAAAGCTACGCCAAGCCGCGGTCGCTACGCCAACTCCTCACGACTGCCGTCGGCTACTTCACTGGCTCCCTGGGATTCACCATTTGATCCTTCTTGAAGATGAGGCGCAGGTCCTTCAACTTGTCTCTGAGTTCCTTGGAGGCATCTACCGCATCCTGGTTAGTCTTGATGATTCGGGGACTGAGTAGCACAAACATCTCGGTCTTCTGCACGTTGTGGGAAGTGCTTCCAAACAGCGCTCCGAGGATCGGGATGTCGCCAAGTAGCGGAATGCGGTTGATCGTGTTGTTAATATTGTACGAGATAAGGCCGCCCAGCGAGATCGTTTCTCCGTCCTTCACGACCGCGTGGGTCTTGATCGAACGCTTCGAAAAACTCGGGGATTGGATGCCGGTGGAACCCGCCGGGACGACGGCGGTGACATCCTGTGAGATCTCGAGAGACACCAGGTCTGTACTCGTAATTCGCGGTTTGATCCTGAGAATAATACCGGTATCCACATTTTGGATAGTATTCAAAAAGGTAGTGCTTCCCCCCACCTGGACTCCGCTCGCCGCGCCCGTGGAAGTAAGCACCGGCACCTGCTCGCCAACCTGAATCTGAGCCTCCGTGTTGTCGGTGGCAAGTATGGACGGAGCCGACAGAATTTTCACGTTCTGCCGGTTTTCGTTGGCGGTCAGGAAACCCATCAATTGGCGGGTTCCGACGACGATGCCGGTGGAACCTGTCAAGGTGTTCGAAGTGGTAACGCCATAGTCACCGAGGAACTGGAGAGGTGTCGTGCCGGCGCCGCGCTGCTGGAGCGCATACTCGAGGCCAAAGGAAAGAGCCCCGGTCAGGTCCACTTCGTACACTCGAGCCTCGAGCAGAACCTGCCGAGGCAGAACATCGATTTCGTTTAACGTTTTCGCAACATCTGCAAACTGGGCAGGAGTGCTCACGATGATTAGCGAATTGTTGACGGGATCCGGCACGATGCGGAGGTTGTCGCCGACCTGCCCTTCCTCCGTTTCGTCCATTCCGAGCCCCAGCGCAGGAGGGCCTCCCCTCGTTGAGGATCGATTTCCTGCGCCCGATGCCCGAGTCTCCGTTCCTTCGCCGGAGATGACGGCCTCGGGAGTGCTGGACGACGACTTCTTAGCGAGAATTTTAGCTAACAACTGGGAGAGGTAGGCCGCTTCCGAGTTCTGCACCCTGTAGACAAATGCCTGAACCCCGCTTGGGGTAGCCGGCAGGTCAAGTTTCGCCACCCACTTGTCCACCTCCTCGAACGCCCCGGGGTCGGCGGCCACTACCAGGATGGCATTGATTCGGTCCAGGGGGAGAAAGCGCAGCGGTGACTCCTTGGCGTTGAGTGCATAGGCGGAGAAGATCGCTTCGAGTTCCGGGATCAACGCCGAGGCCAGGTTGTTCTGAACCGGCACCAAGTGCACGCGTTCTTGGGCGAACGCAGGGCTATCGAACTGCTCCAGGATCTCCATCAGACGTTTCACGTTCAGGCTGTTATCGACCAAAACCAGAACGTTCCCTGATTCATGAACGCTCATGGCACCGCCGTCGGAGAGAAAGGGCGAAAGCATCTTGCTCATGTCCCCCGCCGGGACAAACCGTAAAGGAATTATCTCCATCACCATTCGGTCGTCGCGGGCCAGATCTTGCGCGCTGGTGTCGCGCCTGACTTCCAAAGGGACCTTGGGCGCCTCCTTCAAAGGAACAATACGATAAAAGTTCCCGGTCGGGACGGCGGTCGCTCCGTTAATCTCGAGAACGCTTTCGAGAATGGGAAGCAGATCCGCACGGTTGAGCCTGCCGCCCGTGCTGATAGTTACCGAACCCTTAACGGCTGGATCTACGACGTAATTGATCTTTAACTCGGCACCTACAAGATTGATGAACTGAAGAAGGTCAGCATTCTCGAGACGAAACCCGACCCCCGTCTCACCCGCGAGGGCAGGCGAAGTGGTGGGAGGAACTTGGCCGGCCGGCGTGGTCTGGGCGCTAGGAGGAGTCTCGAGAGACCCCGGAGCCGGCGGACCGGCCTGCGAGGGTTGTGTCGCCGGCGAACCCGATGGCGTTGCTTGCCCAGTGGCCGGCCCACTTTGGCGGGACTGCGGTGACGATTGGGGCGCGGGCGTCCCACTTGGGCGGGGCTGCGGCATCGGGGGGATAGGCGTCCCACCCGGGCGGGGCTGTGGCACCGAGGGGGCGGGCGGCGCGGTTTGCTGAGCGGGGAGTGGGCCCGCTCCGAGTTTTAGCGAACCCGCGAGGCCGAGGCCGAGCACCACGACGACAGCAGAGAGCCACAACACACCCGGCCGGAGGGCCGTCGCCCTCAGGCATTCCTTGATAGTGGCCATCCAACGCATTCGAAGGCGACTGAAAGGCGAGCAACAGAATGAATGCACTTTACTCCTCCTTAATACGGACTACCGAACCCTCACTTATTGGGCGCCCCGGATGGCGGCGGTGCTTGCGAGCCTGATGGGACAACGTCCTGCCACTGGACGGACGGGCCGAAAGGAGTCGATATCACGACTTTTCGCTTTCCTCCCACGACCGTGCCTGCCGGGGCATCTGAGGGGACCCCGGGCGGCCCCAGACCGGCGGCACCAGCAGCCCTTGCGCCTCCAGAAACAGAGCCTACGGTGGTCACCACACCAGGAGCATTGCTCGATGGCGTTCCAGGACGCGCGGTGGCCTCACTCGCCAGACCGCCCGGGCGGTTGGCGGGCTCAGTGATTTCGAGCGTGGTGCGCTTATCCTGCCACTCGACGACGACATTCGAAGTGCCGATAGAAACCAACTTGTAACCGCCAATCTCGCCTCCGGGCAGGACGCGCTTCGAGACGGGAGGAGACTGGTCGCCGGGGGACATCAACGCAAACCTGCCGGTTCCAAGGTCCATGGTCCCAAACAAGACCGGAGGTTTTGGGGCCTTAACCTCTGCCTGCGCCTGCGCGGGGGCGCTGCCACGCAAGGGGCTGAACAGATTTCGACCTACGATATCGGTGAAGTTGGGCGGCTGGGCTGCCCGATTCGCGCCGGCCGCCGATACGAGCGCGCGTTGCGGCGCGACGCCGAGGGAAACCCATTGGATGCTGCTGCGATATTCCTTCCAACGTCCCACCAGCAACCAGCACAGCAGGGCGTTCAGGGCGACGAGCCCACCAATAGTGAGGATCAATTCGCGTCTTCTTCCCAACATGCATCCCCCGCAAAAGCCGAAATTCGAAAATCGAAATTCGAATTAGCGAACGAGTTTTGGATTTCGATTTTCGATTTTCGAGGCGCGGCATTCGATCAGCGCGCCTCGGCGTTCCCTTCCTTGACCTGTGCCACAGCCCGAGCGGCGGCCCCGATCGTCAGGCGCACGATCAGCCTCCCTTGCGGGTCGCTTTGGACGGCGACGACCGAGAGGCCCGTGACCGACAAGATATTGGGAAAGCCGGACAAAGCCACCACGAAGTCGACGAGTTGGTCCAAGCGGCAGCGGAACTGCACCCGGCCAGTCACGAGCGAATACCCCCTGCCAAGTACCTGAGTGTGAAGCAACTCGCTGCTGCCGAGTTCGATGCCCTTGCTCTCCGCCAACTGGGCCACCAACTGCTGCCACTCGGCACTCGCCAGGGAAGGAGTGGCGCCTTCCAGAAGACCTGCCTCAAGTGATTTCAAGTGTTCCCGGGCAGTTGTGAGGGAGGTTTTCTCAATGCCCTCTGCGGCTACCAGTCGCTTCTCCCTGCGCAGTTCAATCACTTTCTGCTGATTGGATTCCGTGCTGGCGCCCAGTTGCTCGAAAAGAGGCAACACACCAAAACTCAAGAGCAGGTACAGAACTACTCCGCCCGCCCCTATCCCCAGTGCGATTTGATCCCGACGACCAAGCTTTTTAAACATTTCAAACATAGGAGTCACTAGAACCATCGGTGATGTGCGATTTCTGATTGGCGATTGAAGAAACCCGCCCATCGCAAATCACCAATCGCAAATCATCAATGAAGGGCTTGCTTCAACCTCATGCGAATTCGAAAAACCTCACGGCTCTGGTTATCGCGAGTAATCGGAGCCGAGAATTCGACCTGAGTGAAGTACGGCGAAGTCTCCAGGGGCCGGACCAAGTCCGCCGCGTGATTGGAATAGCCGTTGATCTCCACCCTGTCTTCACTAATGTCCACTTCTTGAAGCCAAGTGCCGTCGGGCAGCAGCCTCGTCAGTTCCTGGAGCATGTGCAGTTTCTGCAAGTTGCCGGCCCGGACATTCTCGAGGACTGCCGCACTTGCCTCCAGGCTGCTCGTCTCCTGGTTCTGCTCGCGAATTTGTTGAGCGTGAACATTGAGGCGATGAAGCTCGCGATCCAAGGCGCGACTGTATAAAGTCCTTTCGATCCAGGCGTGAGATGCCAAGGTAAGAGCCAGAAGGAACGCCGTAGCGCTCAATGCATAAACAGGCAGTCGCGCCTCGGCGTGCGGCTGCCAACGCTCACCCGGAGGAAGCAGGTTGATGATGGACGCGGCCCCCCGGCGCACCAAGCCCGCATAGGCTGCCGACAAGGCGGCCCAGTCGACGCCGTCCGCGAGGGAGCCCTTGCGCAGATTCAACTTCGGTGGCGGCAATGGCGACGCGCCTTCGAGTAGCTCGGAAAAAGCGGGCGGCATCGGTCCCGAGACAAACCAGGGAATCGCGGCAGGATCGGACATCGGCAGAGCCGCAAGCACGCGATGCCGCTCCCTCTCGAACCGCTCGCGAAGGTTCGCGGCTGGTTCGACGGCAATCTCTTGTGTGGCACAGAGGTTTCCCTGGTGGAAGGAGAGCAGCTCGATGCCTGTGCCGCGCCCACACGCGATCAATGCCAGGGGCGGCAACTGGGACTTCAGCAAGGCGGCCATCGTCGCGGCGCACAACGTCACTGCGCTCAGCCGCAGGCCCAGTTCTTGAAGCGCTCGCCTGAATTCATTCACCCGAGACTTCTCTGCCAGCACCACCATTGCCGTAATCTGCTTCGTCTTCGGATCGCGCTCCACCACCGCGCAATCCCAATAGACTTGACCGTCCTTGTAAGGGTGAAGCGAGCCCAACTGATAATCGACGACTTTAGCCAACTGTGGCTCAGTCTCCTGCGGGAGGCTCAAAAATCGAACCAGAACTGCATCCCGCGGCAAACACGCTATGACGCGGGCATCGCGGAGGTGATGGCGGTCAAGAAAGGCGGCAACCTTCGCAGGCGCGTCGTCGCCGCGCGGTTCTGGAAGTTGCAATTCGTCAACCAGCAGGTAGCGGCGAAATCGGCGTCCAAGAACCGTGAGGCGATACGCCCCGCCGCCACAATCAACGCCAATAACGAGTTTCGTAAACATAAGAAGCAACCCTGCGGGAGTCAGGAGTCAGAAGTCAGGAGTCAGAATGAAGCCGAATCACGAGACTTGGATTGCGCAGCCGGTCGCGTGCGACTGGAATCCTCGCCAAGCCGGGTCCCACAGGACGGCGGTTTCCGGCTTACGCGCAAGTGGCTAGAGCGTCCGGTACGATTGGCGAATTTCGAGTTTCGAATCTCGAATTCCAGATTCATTCTGACTCCTGACTCCTGTCTCCTGACTTCTCCGCTCATTCCGGCACGTCGTCGTACCACGCAATGATGCGGTGCAAGGCCAAGCCTTGCGGTTGCATGCTGATAACGGCCTTCACGGCCCGTCGCAGAGGTGAGCCATTGACTACCCCCACTGAGAGGATGGTGTAGGTTTTGCCGTCGTCCGTGGCGCTCAGCCACGACAGGGACTCGTCCGTGATGGAAGTCCCAAGCCGATTCATCACGTCGTCGATTGACTCGAAGGGGCCCTTGCGTCGCTCCTCGATAATTCCCTCGGCCAATTCTTTCGTCATACCCGGCACGCTCAACATCGCAGCTTCCGAGGCGTAATTCACGTTCACCTGGGTAGATTGCGAATATACCGTCAAGTCCTGGCCCACGCCGTAGAAGGATTGGAATCGGTTGTCGCGGCTGAATTCAGCCGAACCGTAAAAGATGTCACGGGTCATGCCGCGAACCCGCAGCATCTCCTCGACGGAACTGAAACGCTTATGAGCGGGCTGATATCCGGCCTCGCGATAATAATCGTCCAAATCCCTGAAGCCCGCTTCATCGGATCCTTGCGGCTTCCGCCAATGATCGACGGCTAAGGCCAGTTCGGCCGCCGGCTCCTCACTCACGCCGTGCGCTTCGAACAAGCGCGCCAGTTGCTCTCGCCCGGCAACGTTCAAGTCGACTTTGCCCGTCTCATTCGCGATCTCCACCAGCGCCACGCCCTGTGCGTAGGGCAGCCGGACTAAGCGTTGCCCTTTCTTCCAAAGGCGCGGCGCGTCACTCTGATCCTGGGGGGGCGGATAGGCAATCTCCAGAATGGCAGCCTCCACTCCACCCACCGCCATGGCGTAAGCCTGTGTGGCTTGCTTGCGATATGTTGCCGATCGAGTCTCGATCTGAACGGAGCCCGAAAACGCTAATGCCACCAAAAGCAGCACGCTGACCGCCGCCATCACCGCTAACAAGGCTATGCCGGCATCACGAGATCGGGTGATCGGGTGAGCAGACGATCGGGTGATCGGGTGATCGGGTGATCGGGAGAACAGTTCTTCTCTTACACACCTCAACCAACGTACGCGACCACAGTCCGGATTTTGTTCAGCCGATCTCCCGATCATCCGATCACCCGATGCGGCTTTTCGTTCACCCGATCTCCCGATCATCCGATCTCCCGATCTGTTCATTGTCCCAGCGGCCTTAGTTTCGCGCGTACCGGCATGAGCTCTTCTCCCACCTCGCCTCCGCGCTCCCATCGAAGCCGGATCGCGTCCGGGTAAGGCGCTTCCTCGGTGCTCCGCCAACTCTCCCGCCAAACGGGCACGGTGCTTTTCTTGGGATGCAAATCCAGATACGAGAACGCCGCATCACTCAGACCCGTCATCAACCGCAAGTCCGATTCCCGAACTGCGAATGGCTGAAGATTGATCACGGGAAACCCTGTGTCGGGGTTGTGGGTGACGCTCAGGACGAGTCTGTGATACAGGCTGTCGTCGTCCGTCACCGGAGTTTCGCGTACCACAACCTCGACGTCTCCGCGCGACGGCTCGACGATCCCATATTCGACCAGCACCAATCCCGAGCGACTGCGATTGACGCTGCTGTAAGAGCCGACAAAACGCAGCAGGTCGACGGTAGCTTCGAGGACGGTGAGCGTTCCGGGCAGATCCGGGTCGTTCGGCGTGATCCTGTAGGGAACCAGCGACGAGACTTGCGTCACGACAAAATCATTCCGCTCAGCAGCGGCGTGCACCTGGCGCAGTCGCGCCTCTCCAGTTCGCCAAGCCCGGTTTGCTACCCTCATCCCAATGAGCAAAGCCAACAACAGGAAACCGGTCAGCGTCAAGCTCAGCAGCACCTCGAACAACGTGAAGCCTCGCGGATCGGGTGATCGGGTGATCGGGTGAACATGCGATCGGGTGATTGAGTGATCAGACGATCGGGTGATCTGGTGATCGGGTGATCGGGAGAACAGCCCTTCTCTTACACACCTCACCCCAAGCACGCAACCACAATCCCGATTCTGTTTACCCGATCTTCCGATCATCCGATCTCCTGATTCGGTTTTCGTTCACCCGATCTTCCGATCACCCGATCACCCGATTCCAGCTTCGTTCACCAGATCACCAGATCACCAGATCATCCGATCTCCCGATTCACGGGCTGGGCGGCGACGGCGGAATACACAACTTCAGCGACTCCAGGTTCAAGTTCTGCGAACCCGCACGCGTGCGCCAGGATACCCGGAGATCGATTCGAACCAGTTGCGCCGGCTTTTGAGACCCCGCCAGAGGCCGCTCATCAACCAACACGGTTCGCGCTTCCCATTCGATACCGGAGGGAGTGGTCCCGGTGAACAGCTGGTCTGCCGTGAGAGACGGGTCCAGGAAGAGCTCATTGAGCTTCCGGGTGGCGAACTCGTTGCCCCGATCAAAGGCATCCAAGCGGCCCGTGGCACGAAGCGCCGCAGAAAGTCCCGAGAAAATGGTCACGAAACTGACTCCCAAGAGCGAAATGGCCATCAGTACTTCCAGGAGGCTCATTCCTGCTTCGCGCCGACGTTGGATGAGCATTTGCACTTAACGCGACTCCTGCTTTACAGCCTCAACCACCGGACTGCCGATGAGGAAACTGACATGAACCCTGTATTTGCTCCTGCGGCGGTCACTCAGCCACAGGTTCCGCTCCTCAACGACTCCGGAGGGTGGGAACAGGATTCGCACAACCGAGGGCAGCGGATCCTCGCCGTCATCGATCGCCACTCTCCGGGGAAGCATATAAGCCCTCGAAAAACCGCTGGCGGGATTAAAGACCCTCACCGAACGTGTTGAGGGTTCGATTTCCACCACGTAATAGCTCTGCTCGAAAAGTGCCCGAGTCCGCGCGTAGCGCACGGTTTGCGCCACCCGTATTGCCGCGTTCCGCAAGGTCCATTCCTCTGTCCAGTTTCCGAAACGCGGAGCCACGAGCGACACTGTCAAGGCGATAATAGCCAGCACGATCACCAGTTCGAGCAGTGTCACTCCGGCTTCCGGCGAACGCGGATGGCGTCCCTCATTATTTCCAGCTAAGGATGTCCGCATTTTCGCCATCGCCACCCGGCAGCCCGTCGGCACCATAACTGATGATGTCCGGCTCATCGCCATGCTCTCCGGGGAATTTGTAAACATAAGGACGGTTCCAGGGATCCAAGGGGATATCCTTGGGCAAGTAGGGGCCATTCCAGTTCGTGACCCCGGCGGGGAGTGTCCGCAGCGCCTGCAAGCCCTGGTCCGTGGTGGGGAAAGTTCCGGTATCCAGTTTGTAAGCCCCCAGCGCCGTTTGGAAAGCGGCAATCTGCGCTTTCGTCACAGTGATCTTGGCCTGCGTTGCATGCTTGAACAGGCGGGGTACGACCAACCCTGCAAGCAGCCCGAGGATGAGAATCACCACGATCAGTTCAATCAAGGTGAAGCCTTGCGCAGAATCCGGTTCTGAAAAATGGGTTCTCCCGGTTTTTGGTTGGTTCATTAGAAGGGCACCTCATTTATGCTGACGATTGCCAGCAGAGTAGAAATCACGATCGTTCCGACAACCAGGCCCATGGCCAGAATCACGGCCGGCTCGACGAGCGCCACCAAACGCTTGGTGGCCACGCGGACCTCGCGGTCGTAAATTGCGGCCAACTCGAGCAGCATCGCGTCCAACTTGCCTGTTTGCTCTCCCAAAGTCATCAATTGCGTGGCGAGCGCCGGAAACATCCCGGTTTCGGCGAGCGGGCCGGCCAGTCCCTGGCCTCGCTTCACACCTTGGATAAGCGGCTCAACCGCAGCGGCCACGCGGCGATTGCTCAACACCTCGCGGGTCAGGCGCAACGCGGAAATGATGGGGACTGCTTGATTCAACAACGTGCCCATGGTCTTCGCAAAACGCGCGATCTCAAGCTTCAAGCTGACGTCCCCTAAAAGCGGCGCCTTCAGCCGCCACTGGTCCCAACGCAGCCGGCCGGATTCGGTCCTCACCCAGCGGGTAATCAGCAAGACCGCCACCACAATAACAATGGCCGCGATCCAGCCGTAATCGCGAAAGGCCGTGGAAACGTCCATCAAGATCTGCGTCGGCAAGGGCAGCTCTTTCCCCGCCTCCTCAAAAATCTGCGCGAAGCGCGGCACCACGAAGCCGAGCAAGAAGGCGATCGCCACACTCCCTACAGCGAGCAGAACGACGGGGTAAATGAGAGCCGAGATCAGATAGCCGCGTAGTTCCGCACTAAACTCCTCAAATTCCACCAGCCGATCCAGGACCGCGGGAAGCGTGCCGCTCGCTTCCCCGGCCCGCACCATGGCGACATAAAGGGGCGGAAAAAAACGAGGGTTAGCGGCCAGGCTGTTCGCCAGCGACTGTCCGCTGCGCAACTCCTTGAGCGTGGCGCCGATCACGGCTCCGAGGGCCGGCTTTTCGGCCAAGTCCCGGCAGAGCGAGAGGCTGCGGTCAAGCGGCACGCCGGCCCGCACCAGCGTGGCAAGCTGCCGGGCGAAATGCAGACGGTCCGAGGAAGACGTGCCCCCGCGTTTGAAAAACGACCACGACGCGCCCGTCGCGCCATCCTTGGCGCTCACGTGGATGGGCATGCACCCCATGCGGCGAAGCTGCGCCACAAGAGCTGGTTCGGTTTCTGCTACCAGCGTCCCCTGCACCAGTTCGCCCGTGCCCTTGATCGCTCTGTACGAAAACTCTGGCATTACGCGCACTCGTCACGAACCGAAACTCGAAAATCGAAATTCGAAGTTCGAAAAAACCCGCTGTCATCCTGAGCGAAGCGAAGGATCTCTGCAGTTGCTCTTTCGCGCTCGCCACCCGCAACGAACTGCAGCGATCCTTCGCTTCGCTCAGGATGACAACAAATACGGTAACGACCGACAGCCGGCCACCGACGACTGGCTACTGAGAACTGACCACTGAGAACTGACCACTTCCTCAAACTTCCTGCGTCACGCGCAGCACCTCTTCGAGCGTTGTCTGGCCGGAGGCAACCTTCAGCCAACCGTCCTCGCGCAAACTGCGCATGCCCCGCTCACGCGCCGCCACCCGCAAAGTACTGGCGTCGGCCCGGGACACGATCGCACGCCGGATTCCTTCCTCCATTTCCATGAACTCAAAGATTCCCACCCGTCCGAGGAAGCCGGTATGGCCGCAACGCGCGCACTCTCCCGCTTTGTAAAGCGTCAATGGCCCCCCCGTTTCCCAGCCTTGTTTCCGCAAATCGTCTGTATCCGCCGGGTACGGCCGCTTGCACTCATCGCACAATACGCGCACCAATCTTTGCGCGAGCACGGCAACCAACGAAGAGGAGACCAGGTAGTGTTCGACGCCCATGTCGGTAAGGCGGGTGACGGCGCTGGGAGCATCGTTGGTGTGCAAGGTGCTGAATACCAAATGGCCGGTGAGCGCCGCGCGCATGGCAATCTCCGCCGTCTCGAGATCACGGATTTCGCCGATCATGATGATGTCCGGGTCCTGGCGTACGATGTGGCGCAGCCCCGCCGCAAACGTTAACCCGATCTGGGAATTCACATGAATCTGGTTGACACCCGGCAACTGGTACTCAACCGGATCCTCCACCGTGATGATTTTCACGTCCATTGTATTCAGCCGCCGCAAGGAACCATAAAGCGTAGTCGACTTGCCGCTGCCGGTGGGACCCGTGACCAGGAAAAGTCCGTGGGGAAGATCGAGGTAGTACTCCATTTTGCGCAGCAGGGTATCCGGAAAACCCAAAGTCGCCAAGGAGTAGCGATCGCTCTGGCTGCGGTCGAGAAGGCGCATCACCACACTCTCACCGTAAAGGGTGGGAAGCGTCGAAACTCGCAGGTCGATTTCGCGGCCCAAAACTCTGAGCGGTATCCTTCCGTCCTGGGGCAGGCGCTGCTCGGCGATATTGAGCCTTGCCATAAGCTTGATGCGAGAGGTAACCGCGGCCTGCAATTCGCGCGGTGGAGCCGGCACTTCGTACAGAACTCCGTCGATTCGGTACCGGACCCGGAACTGCTTTTCGAACGGCTCAAAGTGGATGTCACTCGAGCGGCGTTCCAGGGCGCGGGCCACCAGTTGGTTCACCCAGCGAATCACCGGCGCTTCCGAGGCCAAGTCGCGCAGTTGCTCAATGTCGGCCGCCTCGACGTCCGTGACACCGGCCGGCCCATCGGACTCCGCCTGGACGACGCCCTCGTCTGCCGGTCCCATGTCGAGCCAGACGTCCAGAGCCTTGAGGATGGCAGCTTCGCTGGCCAGCCGCACTTCCACTTTTCGCCCCAGCAATTGTTCGCTGACTCGGAGGGTGTCGCTGTCAAGCGGGTCGGCCATGGCGATGAACACCGTATCGCCTTCCACGCGGTAGGGATAAACAAGGAACTGGCTCAAGAAACCGGAGGGCAATACGGACGCCTCCATCGGCACGTCCTTCAGTTCGGCCGGGTCAACCAGCGGAATTCCGAGTTGCTCCGATAGAACCGTCAGCAGATCTACTTGCGAAATATAGCCGAGATCGAGAAGGACCTTGCCCAGGCGGCCCTTCCGTTCGCGCTGCAACTGCAGCGCCTTTTGCAGGTCGTCTTCGGGCAACAGGCCGCGCTCCACCAGCAATTCGCCCAGCAACTTGCGGCTGACCGTAGCAGATGTCATATCAAGGCTCTCAGAGCTCCAGAACTTTCATCTTGCCCAGCAAATCCTGGTAGGAGGTTTTCTTATCCCAAAACTCGTCCAAGTCCGCCTTCCGGATTTCAACGATGATTTGCTCAGGGAACTTGCTCTCCCCGGTGCGCACCTCGAAAAGGTGCACGACGACCGCAATCGAATCGTTCTGCCCGAGGTCACGCAAGCTCATCGCGTGGTCCGCCAACAGCCGCGGAACCGACTCCTTAACCGTGACGATCCGGTCCTGTTTCACCTTCTGCGCCTTCTCCACCTCCGCCTTGCTCAAAGGCGCCATGTTGAACGGAGTCGGAACACGCATGGGATAGAGGTTGACTTCCAAGCTGAAAGCTAACCCGAAACCGGGCAAATACGTGCCCTGAGTCTTCTCGAGCAGGCCGAAGGGCGGAGCGAATGTCTGGGCCATCGTTCCGTCAATGACGGCCTCGAAAACTTTCATTTCGCCTTTCAAGGCACTGACATTGGCAGTGGGCCATTGCCCGTTGACACATCGAACCCCCAAAGGCCAGCAGGCGAGGCATATCAGAAGTGCCCTGCCCGGCCTTTTCAGCTTCAGATGCATTCGAGTTACCTCCTCGAGGGCGCCGCGGGTTAGTGGGCGGGTAACTGTTGCTCGTGGGCAACCACGCTAAGGAGTGCGCTCTGCTGTTGCGTTTCCTTATACTCGGTGTTCAGGGATAGCTCAAAAGACTGCAATTGTTGCCCGAATCGTTTCAGGTTCTCCATCTGTTCCTGGCGAAGACTTGCAACCTGGTCGCGGGTGGCAGCCTGTAGTTCTTTGCCCTGCAAGGAAACTTGTTCCGCGACCGCCTTCGCCACGAAGTCATGCAATTCAGCCTGTGTCAACGCCGGCTGGGCCCCGGCCGTAACCGGAACGAGGCGCGTCCCTCCGAAACGAAAACCGGCCGATACCACGGCCAGGAAGATTACTGCCGCAGCCGTCGAGAGCGCCGCAGTGCGGAGCAGGGCCGCCCAGAAGCCCGCGAATCGGCTTACGACCTTGTCCCCGAATACAACCACGCGAGCTGGCATGTCGAGATCAATCAAGCTGCTCTTCAACGCCTGCCGCACGCTTAACAGCCGCTGGGCCGCGTGCGCGCATTCTTGGCACTGTTCGAGGTGCCGCTCGAGTTCTCGCGCTCTCGCCGGCGAAAGCTCGTCCAGCGCCCAATCGGTCAACACTGATCCCCATTCACGACATCCCATGGTGTTCACCTCATCTTCGCAGGAAAAACAGGATTCAGGATTCAGGATTCAGACTGCGGGATTCCGGATAGACTGGACACGCGAAGCCGCACGCCCCAAGAACCAGCCCCCGACTTCAGGATTCCCACAATTCGGCTCTCTGGATCTGAAGATTTGCAATTTTATTGGTTGTTTCGCTTGCTCTATTTCGGATTGACTTTTAACTCATGACACCTGGTTTCTTCCGACCCAACTCCTCGAGCGGCGCGTCACCCTCTCCGCGCGGGAGAGGGCAAGGAGAGGAAATATCGTCACATCACGTGACGCACGACCCCCTCCCGCCAGGACAGGATGACGCCCGCCCCAGGTCTACCTTTCGATCAACTTCCTCATCCGCTCAAACCCCGCGTAGACGCGGGTCTTGGCCGTGCTCACCGGACAACCCTGGATCTCCGCAATCTCTTCCAACTTGAAACCCTGGTAAAACTTCAGGACAATCGCTTCGCGTTGCTCGAGTGTCAACTCCGCAAGCGCTTTCTCTACCAGGATTTTCATCTCGCCTTGTTCCCACCGCCCCGCCTCGCCTACCCTGACCGGCGATGAATGTTCCGCCGGTTCGAAATCGCTGAGGCTGGTTTCCGCTTCATGCACTTGGCGCCCGTGCGAGAGAGCGGTATTGCGTGCAATCCGAAACAGCCACTGCCGGAACTTCTCCGGGTCCTTTAACTGGCCCAGATGGCGATAGCCCGAGAGAAAAACCTCCTGACACATGTCAAAAGCATCTTCCGGCCGCCCAGTGAGATACACCAAGAAGCTGTAAACCTTCCGCTCCCAGCGCCTTACGAGCGCGTTGAAAGCCTCCGGCGATCCGCCTTTGGCGTCCCTGACCAGCACCGCGTCCGGACGATCAGAGAACTCTGTGCCCAATTCCACTCCAGAAGACGCACAAATCAGAAAAAAAGTTTGCGGCGCCCCTCAATTTCTTTTGCTTGGTGCGGTCAGGGCTTGCGGCTCTGTCCAATAACGAATGCTGCAAAAATGAGCACCGCACTTCCGGCCACCATTCTGTAAAAGGCGGCCCTCGTGGCCCGCTTCCATTCCGCCAGCAACACTCCCCAGGCGTTGGAGGTCAGGATAATCAGCGCCACAAAAACCGGCCAACCAAAACTGTTCCCCAGCGCGCCCAACCCGAAGGCGCTGCGGCCGTACACGAAGACGCTGGCGATCCACACGAGACTCATGGCGGGTACCTGGAGAGCGTCACGAGTTCGCATCCCCGCGGCGAAGAGCCCTGTCGAGTGCTCGCGAATCGTACGTCCAAAGCAATACGCCGACTGCACCACGGCCGCAGCCGAAAGGAAGACAGCCCAGGCAAGATAAATTTCGACAGGAAACCCCTGCTTCGAACCAGTCCCCCCGCCCCTGCTGAGGAGCGCGGTTCCGTACTGAATGCCGAAATTAAGCGTGGGCGCCAAAACGCCGCCGACAATCGCAATCAGAAGTCCCAGCCGGAAGCGCTTAGCACTGGAACTTCCGGACTCACCCCGGCTCCCACCGGCTTGCGCACACAGAATGACTCCGACCACCATTATCGCGAGCCCCAATACGAAAAGCCAATCTGCTTGGGATTTCAACGCGAATGCTCCCGCCCATATCAGCGGCAGCAATGCCCCGAGCACGATCGATAACCCCAGTTGGATCGCGAAGCCGAGAGCGATTCCCAGCAGGTCCACGGCTATGCCATACAGCAAGGACGCGATGCCGAACAGCACTCCCCAACCGACCAGGATCAGCCATCCGCGCGCAGGAACGCGAGCCAGAAGATCGCTCCAGCGCGGAACGGTCGCCATGACGACGATCCACGGCATCACCCCCATCGCCAGCAGCGAATGGATGGTCCAGATGTGGTTGAACTTCCAGACGCGGGTGGTCTTCAAGGGGACGGCGAAACTGCCGTTCAATAGCCCCGCCAGAACGATCCCAGCCCAACTCAACATACCCAATCCCTCTTCCAAGGCTCTGCTGTCATTCCGAGCGCAGCGAGGAATCTGCATTGATTCGCCTCGGGCCGGAACTGCAGATCCTTCGCTTCGCTCAGGATGACAGCCACTTTCGTCTCCATGGGTGGGCCGGAGGCCCATGGCCGCTCGGAATGACGCGGACTCTGTGGGTCACCGCATGCGCGGCGCAACCCTGGCGATGTAGTCGTCGAACACCTGACGGTTGTTGTCCGGGCCGACCGTAGTTACATTGGGAGAAACAAAGGCTCGGAATTTCACACCGCGTTTTTCGAGCTGCGCCGCGATCTCCGCCGTCAGAGCCATGGAAATGGCAATCACCGCCAAGGTGGAACTGGCGCCCACCGGAATGCCGGCCACGTCGACGAGAGAATCCCGAGGCGGGCAGCAGTTATCTATCACCACGTCGCCAAGGTCTGCGAGTTTCTTGCCGCTGGAATGCGTGGTCTTTGCAATTCGCGCGTTGTCTAGCGAGGTCACGGCGACCACCTTCAATCCCAGCGCTTTGGCGTGCAAGGCCACGTCAATTCCTGCGGCGTTCAGGCCGCCATGCGAGTACACCACCATGGTGTCAATCGCCTCAAACTTGAAATTGGAAAGAAACGTGGCGACGTATCCTTCAGTTCGCTCGAGTCTCAGCAATTCGCGGACGCCGCCAGAGCCCAGCACCTGCGTCCACATCAGCCGCGCGTCCATCAAGGGATGAAAACCGGCAAAGCTGCCGTAGCGTGGGAAGACATCCATTATCGGAATCACGGAGTGCCCGCTGCCGAACAGATGAACCAACGCCCCTTGCGAAATCGAATCCGCACAAAACTCTGCGGCCTTCCGGATGTTCGCGACTTGCGTCGAGCGAATCCGGTCGTAAACCTTTTGTGCTTCTGCGAAATACGTTTCTGCTGACATTATGCTTTTTCCTCCATTTTTATTAGGGCATACCGTGCTGCACCCAGAATTCCGGCCTTCTCTCCCAGGCGCGACAGCACTATGCGTACCTGTCGTCGGGCCAGCGGCTGGCCCCATTGCCTCAAAGCCCCGCGGAGCGGCGCAAGCAGCGGGCTTCCGATGCCTGCCAGGCCGCCGCCCAAAACGACCACTTCGGGGTTCAGCAGGCATACGATATTGGCCACGCCCAAGCCAAGGTTTGTGCCAACCTCCTCCAGGACTCGACGGGCGGCCTTGTCTCCGCGGCGCGCCGCCGCAGCCACGACTTCGGCGGTGATGTCGCGCTGAGACTTGAGATCTTGAAACCGTAATTTGGAATCCTGAGTTTGAACTTTGCCTCTGCGGTCTCGTGCCCACGCCACCCTGCCCAGCCTCGCCACCGCCGGACCGGCGCCCAGCGCTTCAAAGCAGCCCAACCGCCCGTATTCCGGCTTCCACCTTCGATCAATCACCATCCAGCCCGCCGCTCCGGCGACGCCATGGGCACCGGGAATCAATCGCCCCTCGGAGATCAAGCCGGCGCCAATGCCGGTGCCCACCGTAAGAAAAACCAGATTCCGCACCCGGCTTTGCGCGCCCAATCCCACCCATGCCTCAGCCAAGGCTTGCACATTGCGGTCGCTTTCGACGAAGACCGGACGCTCGAAGGCATTTTCAAGAAGATGCCTTAGCCGGACTTTCGACCATCCGGGCAGGTTCGGCGCCCAAACGGTCTCCGAGCGCGGATCGAAGGCCCCGGGCACTCCCACCCCAACCGCACGTAGCTTTTTCCAAGGAATCTTCGCCGCCTCGACCGCCGCGTGCGCCGCGTCAAACAGCGCCGCCAGATCTTGCTGCACGCCTTTTGCGGGAGTCGCAATCCGCACGCTCGAGAAGAGTTTTCCATGCGAATTGACAACCCCGGCGGCGATTTTCGTCCCACCGAGATCCAGGCCGAGAGCAAATTGGATTGTCACTATTGGTCGAACCCCCTCACCCCCAACCCCCACAGATAAGCGCGTCGCCCCGCACCAAGCCGCATCAGCGGCGCGAGAATGTGGCCCACGGCGCCAGCCGTGGGATGACGGCACACAGAGAGCACGCTGAGCCGCGTAGTGGCGACAGAAGATCTGCAATTATCAAGACAGCTCTGTCGCCCCACCCGGGGCTTTTCAGGCGCATCGGCCTTGCTCTCTTCCCACGGCTGTCGCCGTGGGCCACATTCTTGCGCCCGTCTCGGCGGGCTCCGGGACCCGATCGAGGCTATTCTAGCGCCTATGCCCCCCAACCCCTCTCCCTCTCGGGGGAGAGGGTGGACCGCGACGGCGCCTTCATCAGCCGAAGCGGGACGGGTGAGGGGGCCGGGTACCTCCCCAACCCACAAGCCTCTCACTCGCGATTCAACCGCACCACCCAGATCCCGTTCGCCGCGAGCGGCGCATCGAGCGTAAGCTCCTCTCCGGACTGCCTGAACGTCACCTTCTCCTGGCCGTTCAAGCTCCGAGCCTCGCGCACTGGCCATGGAACACGGACTGAAATCTTCGCCGCGGCGGCACGTTCGGAGTGATTAAAAGCGAAGAGGAATTGTACATCGTTTCCCACCAGGCGCCGCACTTCCACCTGGGTGCTATTCTCGCCGGAGACCTTCACTTCCGGCTCGACACCCGCCGCCCGGGCAAAACCCAAGAGCAGTTGTTTCGCCGCCTCGTCGTGCTGCCGCTCGAACGCGACGGCCAGGAACGATCCCACCAGAATCGCCTTGCCCTTGCCGTAGCTGTTCTCAACCATAGCGGGCGCGCCGTCCGCGAAGCGCGCCAGAACGCGCGCGCCGGGCAACGGCTCAAGCTCCTCCTCGAACGCCGTCGCTGCGGCCCGCGTGCCGGGAGCGCAACCGGGCAGGCCAGAATCAGCCTCCAAGATCAGTTCCGGCTTCTCGAGCGGGCGGATCACTTTCTCGCGCGCGCCGAAGACCTCCGCCAGTCCCATTCCCGGCACCTCGTCGCTCGAAAACCCGCGCTCGTCGTTCCAGGCCAGGCGCGCTTCCGCCACCACGGTGCCGCCCGCGCGGATGAAGCGCTCGACTCCCTCAACAACATTCTTCGAGAGCATCACCGGAAAGGGCAGAAACAGAATCTTGTATTGAGTCAGCTTGTCGCCCGCTACGTCCATGGGATGGACGAAGTCTACGGGGATTTGCTCGTCGAAGAACGCCCGGTGTATTCCCTCGAGGGAATCGCGCGTGCCATTGCCCAGCTTCGACAGTGAAGGCTCCGAGCCTCCCACCATGTAGGAAAGCCGGTTGAAGAGGACTGCCACCTGCGCGCGGGCGGGCTCGCTGGCCAGCAGGTCGCCCCCGTTCTGGGCAATCTGCTGCGCCGTTTTGCCGGCGGCGCGCGAGCGGGGCGTCAGCGTGCCGTCCAGGTTGATCAGGCCGTAGCCGTTCGATTCATACCCGGAGTTCATCGGGTACCACGCATACACGGCAATTTCCCGCGCGCCGTGCGATACGACCTTCCACATCCAGAACTCTTCGTCGCGTGAGTCCACAGGCTCCGCGATGCGCATGCCCGTCACGCCCTGGCCGGCCTGGAGTTCGCCAACCCAGAAGCCTTTGCCGGAACTGTGTCCGGACGAGCGCGTGAAATCCAGCCCTGCGGCCAGCATCTGGTAAGACCAGGGAACCGTCGACTCGGAGTGCTTGGGATAGAGCGAGGTGCCAAAGAAGTCGGCGCTCGCGGACATCTTGAAATCGTCGGGCTCGCCGTACCCGTCGGTGGGAGAAGTGAAGAGCGCCGGGCCCGCCGCGTGGCTGGTAATGGCGTGCCCGTGGTCCTGGCCGCGGATAGCCTCGACGCGTGTATGCAGGTCGCCCGCCAGCTTGTCGTCGATAAAGGTGCGCCAATCCAGGTAATCCGTGTAAGAAAGAATCGTCGAAGCCCGCGGCGGCTCCACCTGCTCCCAGCGCTCGAAGCCGCGGTACCAGGCGGCGTTGAGCGCCTCGAGCGTGCCGTATTTCTGCTTCAACCATTCCCGGAAACGCGCCTGGCTCGAAGGACAGAAGCAGAATTCGGGATTGGAGAGATAAGGGAATTCAGCCCAGTTGATTACGTGCGGCTCGCTCCAAACGTCCCAGCCGTAGAGCGCGGAAAACTTGTTAGCTGCGCTCGAAAGGGCCCCGAGAAATTTGACGATCTCGCCGCGCACCCCGGCGTGATCGATGCAAAACCCAGGGGCGGCTTGCGAAACAATCACCGCGCCGCTCCGGTCAACAAACCTGCCGTCAGGATACTTTTCACCCACCCAGTCGGGAGCGGAATCAAGATAGACCTGCACCACCACGCGCAATCCGCGCTCCTGCGCGAGCCGCATCAGCAGATCGAGATTCTCGAAATCGAACCCGCCGGGCTTGGGCTCCGCCGTGGCCCAGTCCACCCAGCACTTCACGGTGTTGAAGCCCACGGCCTTGATCTGGTCAAGATCTTTCCCCCAGCGCTCGGGGCTCGACGCGTCCACGCGTTCGAGCATGGGCGCGCGCGCTTTTCCCCCGCCGTACCACACCGCCACGGGATAGAAAGACTCGTCGCCTGCAGGCTTCGCGCCCACCGGCCCACCAGCCATCGCAAATCGAGCGCAAAGTAGAATCCCGATCACGAATAGCGCAGGTAGCGTGGATCTCCGCATTTGAGGTCCGCGGCTCGTACTCGGTTTCAGAATGCATAGAATTTTCATGGCACACACTCCAAAATTCAAGCCGTCAGTATAACCATATCGTCGAGTCCTGTAAAAACCGGATCGTGGTGGCGGCACTAGTGGCCACCCTGCCGCGGGTTCACACCACGAGTAACGCTAGAGGCGAGTGTACCTCGTCACGCGGCAGAGCCGTCTGTCACACAAGGCTCTTGCCGTCTTCTAAGGTTGACAGGGAGAACAGGCAAATTTAGAGTGGGTATTGTGCAGGAGGGAGGGCTCAGGCAATGACCGGTATTCAGTTCGTCACGGACGACAAGGGCCGCAAGGTGGCGGTTCAAATAGACCTGAAGAGGTATGGCGCCTTGTTGGAGGATTTTTGGGACGGGTTGATTTCACAATCGCGCCGCCATGAAAAGGGGATACCTCTCGAGAAGATTAAAGCGGACCTTATCAGAAGTGGGCGACTGCGTGGGTAACTATTTCGTTGAAGTTAAACCACCTGCGCGCAGGGAACTGGAATCGCTACCTGATAACATGTTAGCCCGAATCCTCCGAAAGCTGGATTCACTTCGCGAAGTGCCTCGCCCTGCCGGATGCAAGAAGCTGAAAGGGTACAAAGATCTGTGGCGTGTGAGGGTTGGGGACTGGCGTGTAGTCTATATCATCGACGATTCCTCAAAACTTGTCAGCATCACCCGCGTTGCGCACCGGCGTGAGGTCTACGAGTGACAACTCACGGCCTGCCCGGTGTTCGACGATTGACACGTCGCGTTCGAAAGCCATAAAATCCTCCCCATGAAAACGACTTCTCGAACCGCAGCACTGGCCTTACTCGTTGGAATTGTGGGGTGCACAGCAGCAAGCCCACCTACGGCCCAACAGGTGCTCGCGAGCGCCATAGCGCAGGCCACCGCACAGCACAAGAATGTTTTCGTCATCTTCGGGGCCTCCTGGTGAGGGTGGTGCAAGCGCCTCGATAGGTTTATCGAGGCTCCCACAATCCAGCCCATCGTCGCCAGGCACTTTGTGATCGCGCGCATCGACGTGCAGGAGCGCGGCGACAAGGCCAGTCAGAACACGCCTGGCGGTGAGGCGCTCGAGGTCCAACTCGGCTCGAAGAGCAACGGCCTGCCCTTCTTCGCCTTCCTCGACGAACACGGCGAACTCATAGCCAACTCTAATCGGCCGGTTCCCGGTAAGCCTGATGGCGAGAATATCGGCCACCCCATGGCGCCCGAAGAGGTCGACCACTTCATGTGGATGCTCCGCAAGACCGTGCCCGCGCTCTCTCCGGCCGACGCGCAAGTGATCGAGAATTACTTGCGGAATCAAAAACGCTAGCCCATTGTTTTACCCCCTCGAAAACAAACGAATGCAGATTCCTCGCGTCGCTCGGAATGACAGGTCGTGGTGATTTCTTCACGGCTTATTGTGTCCAGGAGGTGCACCGATGGGCGGCGTAAAGATCCTGAGTGAGGCGGCGGAGCAAGTTGCTGACGCTCCCGGCTGGATAGGCACAGACGGAGCGGACTTCAGCGACGCTGGGGAGCAGAGACGGAAAAGTGTCCGCGACCACAGTTGGAGAATAGACAATATCAAGCTACTAGGATTCTGAGAGAGGGAGGGCGTGTGCTTCCGGTGGTCAGCGGGGCGCTGAACATCGAAAACCCGACTGGCCATTGCACTCGGAGGAGGTCAGCGGTATAAATGTAGTGGGGCTCAGAATCCAAAACGGAAAGTCCCGATTAATTTCGTTCAGGGTGGATTGCCCACGTTCGTAAGGCGACGTTAACAATGCCCCTCTTACGCCTTAACGAAACGCGGTACATCGACACCGATCACATTGCCGATATCCGATACACCCCACGCGGCGCGGCTCCACACGCGTGTATCGTCGTCGTCCCGGCCGGAGAAGAACGACCGGGCGCAGGAACTGGCGTCGTCCGGCGACGAAGCAGAGAGGGTATGGGAATTCTTTCGAGGCGCGCAGTGGCCCTCATGCTGCTTTGACTCGTCGAGCCTGTGATGAAATTTCTGGTGCCCGCAATTTACTCGACTCATGTAAGGAGGTCCAGTGATTTGCCTTGTATTTCTTCCCAGCGACCTGAAAAATATCATCGAGGTTTACAACCTCACAAATAACCGAAAGGGCGGCGGCAAGAACGTACCCGGTGCTGGGAATGTGTGTGCTTTGGACTGGGTGGACTTCTCCAAGGCGATGCAGCCGGGAGAGAAGCTTTACCTCCTGGTACACGGCGACCCGATGTATGTGTCGACGGGAGCACAGTTCTATACGGCTCGGAAGCTCGCAAAGAAATTAATCGCAGCCAAGCTACGTCCTGATGTCGGCTCGATTAAGGTTGTCGCCTGCAATACCGGGACCCATCCGGCCGATGGATCGGACCCGTTCTGTAGTGTGCTCTCTCGCGAGATATACGGGCTATCCAACGGGACAATCAACGTGCGTGTGACAGGCGTGGTGGGTGATGAAGTCGTAGGAAAAGATGGCAAGATCAGGGGTATCGTCGTGGCTACGCCAGAGTACGACGCCTTGGTCGACGACGCGAATTGGAAAAGCAAAGTCGCCGCGTGGGAAAACGAGGTGAAACAAATGAAATTGGCTACACCGCAAGATATTGTGGATGCGGCCGAAGAGATGATGCTTAAAACGCAAGCGTTCTTCGAGGAGCTTTACAAGGCTAACGCCAAATATATCCAGGATAAGAACAATAGTCGATTCCATTCGCCCGCAAATCAGTAGACCCCAACGCATGCCAGTCCTCCGAGTTGGTAGGCTTCCTAATCTAGCCTATGTAAGTAGGGATGGGGACGGACAGAGCCCCGGGCCGGGAAACACTATTCTGTCGGTTGGGAAAAAAACGGAAGAACGAAACCTGAATCGTGGGAACTAGCTCTGGGCTCTGTCCCAAAGACGGGCACCCACGGGGGTCGCCCGTAAACTTACCCGCGTAGTCCCTAAACTATTGAACATACACGACTTACCCTGATCAATCCTCGGGCTCGGGTGGCGGCATTTTGAACGCCGACGCTGGGGCGTAGTCGCGCAACGCCACTGCGGTTGGCGCGGCCAGGGCGACCAACTGATCGATATCGAAGTCCTTGAACAGGTCCAGGCAGAAGAGCTCCGGCGCGGCCCGAAAGATGACAGGCGTCTCCAGCAGGAAGCCGAGGCTGGACATTGCCTGGCGGCTCACCTGCTCGGAAAAGAGGGCGGGTTCGAGCGCCGCAGCGACAAGGCCCACGACCTCGCTCCGAATTCCGCTGGTTTCGAGGCGCACGGAAGGCTGCCCCGAGATCTGCCGGAGCCATTTCGCTGCCGCAATCACCTGGCTTGCCTCGATTCCGAGTGGGCGGTCGCCGGTGGTCGCGACCAGCAACTCCCAATCCGTCGGGTCAGGTTTCTGGGGGATCGTCTCGCCAATAAAGAGCGGGTCCAGCGCGAGCACCTGTTCCCCGCGATTGACGCGGTCGGAGACCACCATGCCGGCTTCCCTTCTCCCCTTGTCGTTCAGCACCAGGGTGGCGGGCGCGTCGACGGGCACCGCGAGGGCCTTCAGCCAAACGCCCGTGGCCGTGAGCCGGTTGTCGAAGTCAAAGCGATAAGACATGGTCTCGAGTCCTTTGTTCTTGGTGTTCCACATCCTCCAGGCGGTTGCGATCTTGACTGGTTTATACCGCACGTCGGACTCGAGCCTGGAGCGCTCCCTCGCCGCCCAGGCGGCTCGTGCGGCGGAATCCGTAGGGACAGGATCCCGCTCGATTGCCGCCGCCATTTTCCGCGCTAAGCCAAGAATCGTGAGGTTGTCTTTGGCCAGTCCCACCACCAGCTCTTCGCGACTCTTGATTTCGGCGTCGCTGGGGATCTCCGCCGTAGCCACAGGCAGATTGAAGTGAGTGGTGAAGAACTTGTAGGCGGCCTCGCGGTTGTCGAGCTGATAGTTGTGGGTCCCGGGGTCACGATTCTCATGGAATGCGAAGGCCGTCTCCGCTCCGTAGAGCTTGAAGAAGGGCTGGATATCGGTATAGATGTAGGGTTTCACCAGGTCGGCGCGGAAACAGCAGGTGTCCTCCGCGTTGTGAATGAGGAGGGTCGGACGCGGGGCGCGCAGGGCGGTGAGGAAGGTGTAGTCGAATCCCGCGTCAAAGTCGGTGGGATCTTCTTCGACTTCGTCCGTGTCCACCGGGTGCGTAATGTTCGTTTCGAGAGAGCCGAAGCCGGCCACCTCGACCGCGACCTTGATTCTCGGGTCGAGCCCTCCCAGCACGATCGTCTGCCAACCACCCCCGGAAAGGCCCGTGACGCCCAGCCGAGTTGGGTCCACCTGCGGAAGCGAGGCTAGGTAATCCACGCCTCGACGCATGGCCAGGAAGAACAAGCCCAATTCGTTAGCGCCCACGAGGTCCAAGTGCGCGCCGAAGTCGTGCGCGTTCTCGGGCTGGTGGAGTTCGCCGCAACCCATCCACTCCAGGTTGAGGGCCACGATGCCGCGCTTGGCGAAATTGATGGCGCGTTTCTGCTTGTACTCGGCGGCATTCCCCAGCGGGTCGTGTCCGTTCACGTTCACAATCGCCGGCACATGTCCCGCCAGGGGTTCGGGTTCGTAGAGAATCGCCGTCGAGTCGAACCCCGGCACGATTTCGAACCGGAGCTTGTGCCAGCGATAGCCATGACCGGTTTCAAAGACTCCCAGGTCCTCGAACTTCGGTGCGGCATCCACCCACTCGCGCGGCCAGCCGTGGTAGGCGACGTCCTTCAGAATATGCTCGCGCCAGCGCTTTTCCTCGGAAGTCCACTGCGCTGCCGACGCAGGAGAAGGCAGCTTGGGAATTCGCGCCGCCAGGTATTGACTCAACTGGTAGGCCACAACTGGAACCGGCTGGATCTCCTGCTCCAGCATCGGCTTCAGATCGATGGGCCGAGTTTGAGCCCTGAGGTTCAACGAGCTCACCAAAATAGCGGCGACTGCCAAGAGTGTCGAGCGCATGTTTCCTCCCATTCCGCGGAATGTGGTTGGGCAAGCGGCCAAGCATCACGGAGGCGTCCGCGGTTGTCAAGTGCAATTTTGATGGGAATGGGGGTTTAGAAGCTTAGGCTGAGGTGGGGGGAGGAAATGGAATGGCGGGGGTTGTCAAACGGTGTGAATGTGGTGGGGGACTTCGAATGACGGGCGCAGGGGCATGACGTGCGGAACGCGCGCGATCTGCCGCTTGTTGGCGTTTTGAGAGACGCGCATTTGGACGTGGGCGAACAGCGGCGCCATCACCATCCAGCCCACCGAGTAAAAGCTGCAGGTAATCTCCGTGATGGAGTAAACGGTGAAGAAGGCCATAATGGCAAGCAGTTCGCCCGGCAACGAAGTGGCTTCTCCCGCCGGCTTGGTGGAGTAGAACCGCAGGACGCCGAGCCACACCCAGACGAGAGCGATCATAAACGGGACGATCCCAAGGAAGCCGCCCTGGATCAAGGCGTCAAAGAAAGTGCTCTGAATATTGTAGCCGTGCACAAAGAACCGGTCACCCCAAAAGCCAAGACCGGCCCACGGGGATTGCTGTAGCGCCCGCCAGCCCTCCACCCAGGCCAATGTCCGGCCTGTAAGCGTCGGATCAAACCCCCTCTCGCGGGTCAGGTAAAGCGCAAAGCTATGACCCAACCCGGTAAGCAACGCCAGCGGGAGCGCCAACAACCCGATCATGATCATGGGGACTCTCCACCGGGTGGGCGCGCGGGCCACGAGCACCACGGTGGCGACGACGACCGCCACCCATGACGTCCGGGCCTGGGAAAGCAGCAAGGCCAGCCCCGCGGCCGCCGTCAGCGGCATCCAGATGAACAGCGTCTTCTTGTCTTTTCGATCGCACAGGAGCTTCGCGAGCCCCACCAGAATTGTGATTGCTGCAAACCTCCCGAAGCCAGTATTCCTCGTTCCGGCCATCCCCAGGAGTTCCCCTGGAACCTTGCCATATGCCATCACACCCAGCGGGCTGCCGGCGGTTTGACTTACGGCTTCCCTGCCGAGCAGCGGAATTCCCGCCAGTAAACCTGCGCAAATCGCGGCGCAGCAAGCCCAGTTGACAGAAATATAGCGCGCGAGGTGCGCCTCCGCGTCAGGCCCGGAGGCAACCGCCATCACGACGATGATCACAGAAACATACTGGAGCGCCCAATAAGCGCCGCCGATGGGCTCCGGCGAGACGAAAAGGGAGGAGGCTAAGCCGATCCCCGCATAGAGTAGCAGAAGATGCAGCGGGCCAAGCGCCATCCACTTCGGCAGGGTTCGGCGCTGAGCCAGTTGCGCGGCGCCGATCAGGCCGGCGAGGATAGGAAAGAAAGCGCGCACACCGTGCACGAGGTTGATAAAGTTCTTGGGAAAGAGCGGGTCCATGCAGAAATATATGTTCGAATTGTAGCCCGACCAAACCAGGAGACAAAGCGTCGAAGTCATCAGCAGCCCGCGAGTTTGCCGCCGGCGTGGGGGAGGTTTGACCTTCCCGAGGCGGAGGGCCGGGGAAGGGGCTTCGCGCATTCCGTGAAGAGATCGAGTTGAGAGGTCCATCCGCTTCATTTGCTTGAACACAAGCGAATCGATTGGTGAAGGTCGAGGGGTAGGTCCTAAATGACTGGCCCGTTGGCTAATTGCCGTTTGCCGGGTGCAATGCGACTTTCTCCTAAGCCCGTCCCGCGACAATTGACTATCTCGTCGTAAGCGCCGATGACGCGCTCAGTGACGCGGTCCCAGTCGTAGACATCGCGGGCACGCTCGAAGGCACCCTGGCCTAAGCGGGCACGCAATTTTGGATCGCTTGCGAGCTTTTCAAGCGCCGCGGCCATGTCGCGCACCGCCTGTTCGGGATGATGGGCGGAAATCTTGAATCCGCAGTCGTTGTTGAGGTGCAGCCCCGGGCCGCCCAAATCCAGGCAGACTATAGGTTTTCCGGCCGCCATCGCCTCCACCACCACCAGGCCTCCCCCGTCGCGCACGCTCGCAAAGAGGAATACATCGCAACAGCGCATATCCGCCAGCAGCCGTTCACGCGGCATCCAACTCTCGAAGCGCACTTGCGCCACAACTCCCAACTCGCGCCTGAGGTTCACGAGCCTTTCCAGTTCCGGCCCCTCTCCTACAATCACGAACCTCGCTTTAGGGTGCTGTTCTGCAATCCTCGCGAAGGCACGCAGGGCAAGGTCAAAACCCTTGAGCGGAACTAACCGGCCAGCCGACAGAATCGTGAGTTTACCATTCTGCGCTCGCTGCTCCGGTGGAGTAAGCTCGTGGCTCGAAATGCCGTTGACGGAAAGCAGCTGCGCCTTCTTTCGCCAGCGGCCCGGCAAGGCCTCGAGAGCTTCCTGATTGGCCATGAGCAGGACTTCGGCTCGCTCCTGGCTTATAAGGAAAAATGGGTCGTGGCGAAAGAGCCACTGCATTCCTACGCGAACATATTCCCAGACGCGCGACTTCGCTGGGAATTGCCGGAGGAAGTGTTTCGGCACGCGATGGGCGCCCCCGGCGGGACCTCGCAGGTATGGAACGGGCAACAGCGCTCCAATGATGCTGGCCATCCAGTCGTTCTCGTACGTGAGATGATGGAAGGCGTCAAATCCAACCCGGCGATGCAGCTTCCGGGCCACAAAGTAGGCTTTCCACTGCCAGATATACGCCTGAAGCTGAAATAAGCCCTGAAAGCGCTCAAGCGGCCTGAGCCATGCGGGAAGGCCAACGTACACAACCTGCACATTTTGAATTGGATTTCGCTCCAATTCCGCCTCGATACCTTCCCGGTTCCGGTCAAGCGTCATTACCCACAAGCTATGCTTCCGGCTCAGACGCTTGACAAGATTCCAAGCCATCAGGTCCCCTCCCCCGGGCCGGCTCTTCCCCATGTGGTAAAGACATGCGTAGGCGCAGATTAGAACACGTGCTCTCAACTTCACCTCACTCCTGTTGTCATTCGCAGGTTATGACTTTGCCTCAAATCGCCGCCCGGCCAACATAAAGAGCATGCCGGAGCTTAGCCAGCTTGGAGAACAGGAAACGATAGGGGCGTGTACCCAGTAACGATGCCGTTAGAGCCGCAACAACCGTGGGTTGAAACCGGAGCAACTTCAAGGCCTCGCGCCCCGCCTGCCTGGCTCGTTGCCGGTCATAGTTGCCCAGCAGGATCGAGAGGGTTCCCAAGTGTCTCGCCGCCACGCTCGGGGGCATCTCACACCGGTGCTTTTCAAGGACGCGAGCCTTCCCTGCAATGATGGCCCTAAGACTGCCCGACACCTGGTCCGAGCCTAGATGGCGCTTGACTTGGCACTCCCGGATGCAGCCCACTTCTGTCAGCTTCGAGACCCTGATCCACATGTCCCAATCCTGGCAATTTCTCAGACTTGCGTCAAAGCCTCCCACTGCTTCCAGGATGCTCTTCCGCATGCTGACCCTTGAGCAGGTCCCGATGAAATCCCATTCGAGCAACTTCTCGTGGACCCTGCCCTCTACGCTTGGTATTCGGACTTTGACCACGAACCCGCGGTGGTCCATCAGCACCTTTCCGGAATAAACCAGGCCGACGCGCTCGCCCGCAGATTCGAACAACGCGACTTCGCTCGCCAGCTTCCCGGGGAGCCATTCGTCGTCAGAATCGAGGAAAGAAAGGAACCGGCCCCGCGCCGCGGCGGCGCCGGTGTTCTGCGCCGCCGACTGACCGCGATTGCTTTGATGGCGTATGTAGCGAATCCTCGAATCGCGGAAGCCTCCAACAACCCTCTCCGTGTCGTCCGTGGAAGCATCGTCAACGATAATCATTTCCCAGTTCTGCAAGTTCTGCGCAAGGACGCTGGAGATCGCACGGGGGAGGACGGCGTGCCGGTTATAAGCAGGTGTCACTACGGAGACGACAGGGACGCTCAGCATTTTGGTCAAACTCCCGGAACAGGTATCGCCAGATCATTGGTTCGCCGCCAGACCTTGCTTCCGATGGCGTGCTGAACGAGCCCGGTGCTGTGCAGTTTGATCCCTCGAAACCCATAGTCTGTCAGGGATTTAACTATCTGGTCCGGTATTCCCATCGGCAATAGGTGAGGGTGAATCTCGCAAAGAACGAATTGGCAGGCCTCGTTCTCCAGCGTGGTTCCGAGGCCCCGGACTACGTTGAGCTCGGATCCTTCCACATCAATCTTGACCGCCCTCGGGATGGGCAGATTCATTCTGATCCGGAAATCGTCCCCGGCCACGATGTCGACAACTTCCTCCGATGACCGCTCGTCACGTGGCAGGTGTGCGAGCAGAGTTGACTGATAAGGATCGTCATCGCGAAGGTGAAGTGTGCCGGAGTGATTAGCTTCGCCAAGCGCCTTTCGGAAGCACCTGAAGTTTGTCAGCCGGTTCAGGATGGCATTCTCGTTCAATCGTTGGGCGTTGCGGCTGTCGGGCTCGAAGGCTATCACTTGCCCGCTCGGACCCACCGCCTTTGACAGCAGCATGCTGTACAGGCCAACGTTAGCGCCGATATCATATACGACGTCCCCAGGATGAACGGCCGCGACCAGGAACTCCAGTGAGGCTCTTTCGGAGCTGGCTACGTTCCTGTTGTAGCTTGGGCCCTCGAGCCTCCTCAACTCCGCGGAATTGCTTAGAGAAAACTCTGCGGTCAATCCTCCGACGGTGACCCGCGCTCTTCCTCCGGGAGCAGCCAGCCTAAAATAGGCCGAGCGGAGTGACTTGTGGAGGCGCGACGTGCGCGCCAGACGCCTGACAGCCTTCGTATAAGTTAACTGTCTTAGTAAATCAAACATAATTGATGTCCTCGGAGGCCGTCGGAGAGCGGCCCCGCAGCCACAGGCCGCCTTACGCGCTCACCTCAGCCGGCGTTCCCTCCTGTACGCAATAACGTGTTGCGGCGCGTCGCCACAGCAGCGATACCGATGCGATCCGGCCGCAACGAGAACCGCGGAGACCCGCAATACGTCAAGGTTCGGCAGACCGTCGCTCGCCTCTTGCACGCTTGGTTGTGCGGATGCCGTCAAAATCGGCGCCCTGGTCTCGTTCGGAGGTATTCGCTAAGTCTACTTTTCATCGTCCAGCGGCTTTCGAGCCTCGGTTCATGGCCCAAAGTGCCCCCGCGAGATTTCCCGCTGCGCGCTCGAAGTAGTCAGCTTTAAATCGGATGGCGCCAAGGACTACACTCATCAAACTTCGGACGCACAGCGCCAGGCAGCAGAGAGGCCGGGAGAGTTCGCGGTACTTGGATACGAAGTATAGACGGTTGAGCACTTCCTTCTTTCCAAACAGATATGCGCTGGGCCGGCCGACTGCGGACGGGTAATGGTAGACGCGGGCGTCGGCCACCACAGCCAGTCTGTACCTCTTTCCGATCCGGTAAGTGAAATCAAGGTCCTCCAGGTAGCTGTAAGTCTGAAACCACTCGTCAAACCCGAATTCTTCGAGCACTCGCCTCGGAAACACGGCAGCCATGCTCGAAAGCCAGTGGACGTAGGAGTCGTGGCTGACGCAGCCAATCATGGTGTGGATGCCGGAACGCAGGACGGCTCCTTTGGTCGAATCATACAAGCTCAGCCGGGACGTAAGCCGCATCCCTTTCAGCCTGGACGCGAGCGTCGGCGGATGATTTACCAGGTTGCAGCCCGCGCCGCCGAGATCGTTCGGCGCCCGCTCCCAAAACTTCAGCAGTGCGTTGATGACTTGCGGTTCGAGCTCGATGTCATCGTCCATGAATCCCACGAGCTCGATGTCGGGGGATAAAGCCCTGAAGCCTGCATTTCTCTTCGACGCCGCAGATCCCGGCACAGCCACAAGTTGGATCTTCAACTGCGGATACTCTTTGACAAGGGCGCCCCTTGACCGCTCCTGGTCCACAATCAGGACTTCGTCCGGCAGACGCGTCTGGGCAGCGAGACTGGCGAGCATGCGCCTCAGTTCCGCATGGCGACCAATGGTTGGAATAACGATGGCTAGCTTATGAGGAGGGCGAGTCATAACCGTCCGGAGAGTAGCCTCGAGAGAACCAGGAAGACCTCGACAAAAGGTAGCGCACGCGCCGGCAAAGAAATCGAACCACGCTGGCTGGGAGCCATATCAGGTCGCCGGGGCTCCGACGCGCGTAGTAAGCGAACTTCTCCCATCTGCGTTCCCTCATTGACGCGACCAGCAAGCGCCTCCGTATCCCATACCGCCCTCGTCGGAGCCGGTCTTTAACGGGCTCAGGTACGTCGGCCGCAGCGGCCAGAAGGTCGTTCACGCTAAGCTGCTCCTCGATGGCACGAAGTGTCGAGCTATCGTGCTTGCCCGTGACGCGCGTGAGGTATCCAACTCGGCGCACCACCCTTCCCCTGAGCCCTACGGCGCAAAGCCGGGAAACCAGAAATATCCACTCGCCGCCACTTCCCCATTCTGCAAATTCCACGCGGTGCCGGGTCAGAGCTGATCGTGGCATCAAGGGAAACGCACATGTGCCCCATTCAGAGGGGCTGCCGTAATCCAGATCAGCTGTCGGATCCTGGGACCCCGATGGGCACGGCTCCAACGGCCTAAGGCGCCCCTGATAGCCCGGAACGCAAGGCGCCAGCCGGTCGCCCACAAAGCATTCCTCTTCTCTGAGGGCCGCGCCTAGTAAGGATTCAAGGCGGTCTGCCACAAATTCGTCGTCGGCGTCCAAGAAGGTTATCCAAGATCCCTTGGCGTGTCTCAGTCCCAAGTTACGCGCCGCAGAGCACATGCGGTTGGAAGGGCTTCTCAGCAGACGTATCCGGCGGTCATCGATGCCTTCGACGACGCGAGCGGTGCCATCGGTCGAGGCGTCGTCAACCACAATCACTTCGACGTCGGACATCGTCTGCTCAAGTACGGAGTGAATCGCGTTCCGGATTGTCTTCTCCGCGTTGTAGGCAGGAATGACGACGGATACCAAGGGCTCAGCCGGCACGTTTTATCTCCCCTTCCTAAGCCAAAGTCTGATTTGGCATTTTTCTTCTCCGTCTAAGAGATAGCGCCAGGCCCCGAGCGAGAAACCCACCGCCATAAGCAAGGTGAAGAACGCCTGGGCGGCTGGAATGTGGCCCAAGGCTCGGAGAGCCGCCAAACCTGCCGCAAAGCCCGCGAGCGCGAGGAAAGTGCGGTACAAATCCCTGCCGGCAAGCAGACGGGCTGGAGTGTGCGTGAGCCAGCAGGCACTCGCGATAAGGAGAACAAAGTGAACGCTGACTCGAAGGGCCCAGGCAAGCGCTGCCCCGGGAAGCCCCAACCGGCTGACTAGGAACCACGCGAGAACGACGTAGACGGGGGCCTCGGCGAGGCATAGTTTGGCGGTCAGGTCAGGACGACCAATTCCCTGCAAAAGGTTACTTGGCACGAGGCCGAGGGAACTGAGCGGCACCGCCAAGATCAGGATTTGAAGTGGGAGAGTCCCAACGGCCGCGAACTTTGGCCCCACCCAAAGTGTGAGGACAGGACGGGCAAAGAATGCCACAGCCAGACCCGCCGGTCCCATGACGAGCATCAGCCATTTCAGAGAACGGACAAGAGCATTTCTGATCCACTCGCTGTCTCCTCTTCCAGCGGAGGTGCTGAAGGCGGGAAAGAGCGTATCCGTGAGGCTGCCGGGAAGAATCCCTAGCCTGCTCGAGATCATGTAAGCGGGTGTGTAGTAGGCGAGAGCCGCGACGGACACGAGCGCGCCGATGGGGAATCTCTCGAGATAAACCAGGATTGGGGTGACGGTGGCGGAGACGGTAACCCAGCCGCCGAAGCTCAACAGGCGACGGATGAGAGAGCGGTCGAACGCGCAACGGCGCCCGAGGGCCGGGTAGCTTCGCAGGCAGAAAACGAAATGGGCCGCGAGCGCCACGACCCGGCTGACGACTAGGAGTAGCGCGATGCCAGGAAGGCCAAAGCCGAGCGCCAACGCCCCAACCGGGATGACGTACCAGAGTGCGCTGGTGGGTACGGCGATGGCATTAACCAAGTCGAACCTCTGGATGGCTGAAAGGAAGCCCTTCAACGAGCCGATGGCGAAGTTGATTGGGAACGAAACGGCCAACGTTAGGAACACCCAGAGGGTGTCTGGCTGGAGTCCAGCAGGGATTTTAAGAATGCGGTGGACAAGCACGGGTGAACTGGCTGCGAGCAGAACGCCAGCGAGTAGCCCCATGCCGGATTGAGTCGCGAGGGCGGTCCAGACAACGGAGGGGATGCGGTCGATTTCCCCTTGGCCGAGCAGTTCGGCCACAAACTTGGTGGTGGCGGGACCGATCCCCAGATCGAAAAGCGCGAAGTAGCCCAGCACGATCCAAACCAGTGCCAGGATGCCGAAGCGGTCGGGGCCCAGGTGTTGGATGACGTAAGGCGTGGTGACTACGCCTACTACGAGCGGCACCATCTGGCCGACGATGTTAAAAGCGGTGTTGCGGGCGATGGCCTTGCCGCCCAAGTGGAAGGCCGGTCGGGCAAGCGGCTGGGCCGGGATTTCAACAGTGGCCATGGCATCTTCCTAGTCCCGGGACTGGCCGCACGTCGACCCAGTCCCTGTTCAGGGCGACGATCCAACCGCGGTCCTCATTGGAGGGGTGGAAGTTACAATCGAAACCGCTGGCCTCCAGGTGGGAGACTAAGTCTTCCTTTGAGTTCATCGTCCACAGATCACAATGGTAGTCTACTAGCATCATGCGGATGCGACGGAGGACGTCCCGAGGCGTAGAGAGAAGGATTGGAAATTCCGCACCTTCACAGTTCATTCGCACGAAATTGCACTTCTCGGTATGGGTTTTTTCGAAGAATTGCTGCAACGTGCAGCAGCCCACCGTCTCGCTGTGATAAGACTGTTGGTGCACCGTCGAGTGGCCCCAGTTGTGGGAGTCCTGGTAAAGGGTGCAGAGACCTTCTCTGTCGGATATTGCAAGGTGATGCGTTATGACGTTCGCGGAGCCGTTTAAAGCGGCGTTGATGCGGAGAAGATTAAAGGTCTCGTCACAGGCCTCGATGGCGTGGACGGCGCCGTGGGGAACTTTCGATGCAGCGAGGACTGCGAACGTTCCGATATGCGCGCCGATGTCGAGTATGATGTCGCTTTCACGCGGGCGGTAGCCGGGGACACGCCAGAAGTACATGTCGTCGTGCGAACTAGCCTCCAGGACCCACTCATCGGCGGTCCCTTGTCGATAGGCGAATTCAAAGCCATTGAACAAGCCGATTTTGAGCTGCGAGGGAGACTCGATTCCCGTGGCCTTGAAAAGGCGGAAGAGTGCACCTTTTACGACTGCCCGCAAGCTGCGCGGAAGGAGTCGTCGATACGTGAGCCTAAGAAACTCTGGGAATGTCATGTGAGTTAAGATAGAAACTGATCTTGCTCAGCGCCGGAACAGGAAGGGGAGGAAGACGAAGCCCGGGCAGGCCCCGGAGACGCTTTCGCTGTGATTGCCGGTGATCTGGCGGAGACCCAGAGCCGCCGGCACTTGAAATCAAAACCCTACCGCATTCTCGACAGGCTTGACAGCTCGGCGTGGAGAGTTTACTTCACCACGGGACGTTGAATAGCCGCCTGCGCCTCAAGGTGAAACCCAGCTGCGGCTGCGCCGGGCTTGCCGCTTCAGCGTTGAGCGTCGCCGGCGGATCGTAGCGCAGGAGAACAAAGCCCCCCTCCTGGGCGACAGGCTTCCAGCCGTATTTCTCCGGGCGATCGCCCAAGTAGGCGCGAATGTACGCCGGCCAGTCGCAAAACCACCGGGCGTGCACTTCCGGCAAGTACTCCCACATTCTGGGTTGGAATTCGAGAGCGCGCGGGTTCACCTTCCCGTCCAGATTAACCACACCGCTGCGGAAGTACCCGAGAGTGCCTGACTGCCCGGCAGCGACCGTATCTCCGGGTGTGGCATATCGTTCAACCAGCTTCACCTGCTCGCGAAGAAAGCCGCTGGGTACAGGACGGCCATGCCACAACGAGACCGTCAAGACAAGAACCGGGACAATTGAAAAGAGCGCGGAGGCAGCCGCGACCCTCGGCAGCTTGCGCCAAGCGGTGGCGGCCGCCGACCCGAGCACGAAGATCGTCACCAGAATCAATGGCGCCATGTACCGGGTGTAGAAGTGGACCGCCCAGGACGACAGTGCGTACCACGCCGCCAAAGCAGCAACGGCGGTAGCGAGCCAGCGAACGAACTCGAGCGTGCGCCTCGCCACGTCACCGTTCGAGTTCGGGCCGGAGAAGAACCGCTGAACTGCCGCACGGTACCTGAAGCCGGCTCCAACCACGCAAAGCAAGAATAGCAGGCGAACCGCTGTGCCGAGGCTGCGATCAAAATGGACCTCGGTGAACACCCACGGAACGAGATTACGCAGCAGCGCTGCGGCAACGCGCTCCCATCTGTAAGCGGAAACGGCCCAGGCCTGCTCCGCTCTTCCGCTGCTGGGGGTGAGCGAGTGGAATCTCACAAGGTTATTCAGCCACCACGCTGAGGACACGACAGAAGATATACCGGCCAGCTTGAAGAATCGGCTCGCCCACCGCCGCCAGTTTATTTGCGTCTGCGGGAACCACCGGCCGATGCAGACGGCCACTACGAAGAAGGCGGCATCGATTCGTGCCAGCACAATCAATCCGAGCAGTAGGGCGAACAGAACGGACTTCCAAAACGATTTCTCCCAGTTGAGTTGATGACAGCGCCAAGCCAAAGCGTACAGGAAAAGCAAAGCGCCAGTCTCCAAACCGTTGAAGTGGTCCATAAGAATTAATGGAGCCGAAAGGTACAGGGCTGCCGTGACCCAGGGAGTCAGACGCGCCCGGACTTCATCGCCCGAACCCAGGAAGTCGTGCACAATCTGACCCATAAGGACAGCGGTTGCTATATACAAAGCCCAGGAAAGCCCCAGAACCAACCGAACGGCCAGAATCCCGTCACGCCCGGCAAAAGCAAACAGGGGGACACAGGCAAAAACAAACAAGGGCTGAAACCCGTTCGTCGGCGTCGAGCCGTCAATGGTCACACCTTTGCCCTCGGCGATATTGCGAGAAATGCTGAGGGCGTAATATGCGTCTTCGGTGACAGGGCGGTCCACGACCCATCGGGCCGGACGAAAGGCAAATGAAAGCGGAAAGATGGCAAATAATGCCACCACCACTTTAAGCGTCCGCGCCAGCGGGAGTGATGGATCTGCGCCCGCATTGCTGGAGAAAGTACTTCTCATGATTCGAACTTCAGGACGCCGCTCAGTTCGAGCACCGCATACAGCGCAAACTGCGGTCCGTACAGCATCGAGCGGCGCCAGCAGCGCCGTGGCTCACGGATGAGCCGCCAAAGCCACTCAAATCCGTGCTCCCTGATCCATCGCGGCGCCGGGGCGACATTCCCGCTCAGGAATTTGGCCGCCGCTCCCACGGCGATGACGATGGGTACATGAAGCTTGTGCCGGTTGGCAAAGATCCACCGCTCTTGCTTCGGAAGCCCCAGAAACACCCAAAGCACGTGGGGCTTGGCGTCGTTGATCCGCCAGATTATTTCGTCATTCTCTTCTTCGCTCAGCGGTCGGAAAGGAGGTGAATAAGCCCCCGCAATGGGCATGTTGGGGAACTTCCCGCGAAGTCTTGCCGTAAGCTGCTCCAGCACCTCAGGCGTGTCGCCGAAAAAGTAGCTGCTATAACCTCGTTGGTTGGCCAGCCCGCAGAGTTCCCACATCAAGTCCGCTCCGCGCACCTGCCGTGGCTCAAGCGAGAGGCGGGCCGCAGCGGCGCGCGCCGTCCACTTGCCGTCCGGAACCGAAAGAGCCGCCGACTCGAGGACCTGCCTGAACTCGCGATGCTTGAATCCCTCCATGATGCCGTGCGAGCTGGTTACGGCAATCCATCGCCCGCCTGCGCCATTTTGAAGCCAGCCCTCTATCACATGCACTACCTCCTGCAAACCCAGCACGTGCACGGGGACGCCGAGCACGCGCGCGCAAGGAATGTTGCATATAGGCATGATGCTTTGTATCGCTAGCCGTCAGGCCGACACCGTGAGTACGCCGGCCTGAAGTCCGGCGCGCGGAGGCGTCAGAGGGAGGGGCGGGATTGCGTAAGACCTTTCGACAGCAATCCTTCAGCAGGCCAGGCAGCTCTCGAAGTCGCCGCCCTGGCATATCGCCGTTGACGCAGTCGCGGAACCTTGGCCTCCCGGAGCTCCCACCGACCCGTGAAGGTCACCGCGAAGGATAACAGGACCAGGCGCATGTCGAGCCAGAAGCTCTGCCGCCGCGCATAAAGCAGGTCATAGCGGAGCTTATTGCGGCGCGAAATCTCGCTATGCCCGTAGACTTGGGCCAGTCCGGTCAGTCCGGGCCTCACCCGGTGACGCAAATCGAAGCGAGGAATTTCGGCACGGAACTTTTTCACCAGCTCCACCCATTCTGGCCGCGGTCCGACGAAGCTCATATCGCCCCGCAGGATATTCCAAAGTTGCGGGAGTTCATCCATCGCCGTCGCTCGCAGAACCTTTCCCACCTTCGTAATTCTGGGGTCGTTGGCCACCGCGGCCGCCACGCCCCACTTCCGGTCGGAGTCGGGTACCATAGAGCGGAACTTCAGGCCCGTAAACACTCGTCCGTCTTTCCCCACTCGCGGTTGCCGATAAAAAACCGGGCTGCCGTCGTGGAGCTTTACGGCCAGCGCGATGATTCCCCAGAGGGGCAGCGATACAATGAGCCCAAGCGCAGAAACCAGTATGTCAAAACCCCGTTTGATCATGATGTAATCAGGAGCCTGCGGCAGGACCGAACAGACCATGCATCGAGGCCAGTATGGCTTTGCGATGCCAATCAAAATTCAGTTCGTCCTGCAGCCGGCCTACGAGAGCGATCCCCTTAGCCCTTTCAAAGGCCGTTTCGATAAGGCTGTCCGGGAGCCGCCCGGTAAGTTTTCGGGCAAGATACCCCGTCCACAACTCGGTGCCGAACGCAGTCTTGCAGTAGTGTTCGAATTGGCCCAACGTCCGAACGCTGAAGTCGCCCTTGCGAAAGGCGCGAAGGATGACTTCGGCGGCCATTTCGGCCGAGAGCAGGCCGAAGTAAATTCCGCCGCCCGTCGAAGTCTTCACGTGCACGGCGGCTTCGCCGATGGCTACGACGCGTTCCGCCACGCAGTTTCCCACCGGCATCTGCCCGATGGCCTTCTGCCGGATTTTGGCCTCGCCGTTCCGCAGTGCAGGCGCCACTCGTTGCAACAACGCGTTGAAATACGGCCGCGGGTTTTCCAGACTCATCAACCCCACGCGCACGCGGCCGTGCCCCAAAGGGATCTTCCAGCCGAAGGCGCCGGGCGCAACGGACTTCCCCACATATATCTCCGTGGGGTTCAAAGCGCCGTCCTTGCCCAGTGGGATGTCAGCTTGCACGGCCCGTAAGTATTCGCGAGGCTTCACAAGTCCCAGCGCTCCGTTCAGTGTTCCCCCCACGCCGGATGCTATCACCGCGACTCTCGCTCCGATTTTTTCCCCAGCGCCAAGCCGGGAACGGAACTGTAAAATCGTCCCATTATCTTCGCGCGCCACACTTTCGACCAACCGGCCGGAACGCAACTCGGCGCCAGCAGCACGTGCCAGGCCAGCCAAGTCGCGATTGAATTCCGCTTTGTCGACGACGCGGGCCAGCGGCGTGGGCGAACGGTATTCCAGGCTTCTTCCCGCCGGCGAAACCGCCCGCAGACAGTAAATGCGGTTCAGAACTGGACGCGACGGCAAGCCAAAACGTTTAAAGGCCTCTTCCCCGATTACACCCGAACAGACCGCGTTATCCCCTACCTTCTCTTGGGCATCAAGCACTGTGACATCCAAGCCGGCTGAGGCCAATCGGTAAGCCGCATATAACCCTGCGGGCCCCGCTCCGATCACCGCTACATCGCGCATCAGCATTGGATTACCTCGCGCCAAGCGCATCTTCCTCGTCTCTTCCCTCAACTACGAATTAATCGTTGGAAAGCTCAACCGGCGGCACGCCCAGAGGCGAGATACGCCGATTTCGAAAATCAAGGCGAGAGCTTCCAGGTTGCGGCCCGTTGCGGCGTTGTCCCGATCAGAGGGATGAGCCGCTTTGAGTCGCTTGTCCGCTACCGATCACCGGCAGAATACAAGTCAGGAGTTTTTGACGCGGAGGGCTCTTGGGAATAGTAATAACCGTAATACTTATAACGTGAAGTATAATAACCGTCCACCCGGTCATCCAGCTTGTTGAGGACCGCGCCCAAGGTCTTGGCACCGGCCCGGTCCAGGATTTGACGAACTCGATGCAATGCGCCGCGCGACGTTGAGCCACTTTCCACAACCAGCACCACCCCGTCCGCCAGGGTCGAGAGGAGGACTCCGTCCGTTACCAGCAATAAGGGAGGCGAGTCGAGCACGATGTGCTCGAAGCGCTGGCGCAACTCACTCACCAGCCTCCCCATGGCCGGGGAGGAAACCAGTTCGGCGGGATTGGCGGGAACGGGACCTGAGGGCAGCACTGAAAGATTGGGCAGCGCCGTGAATGACATAAGCGCCGAATCGATCCCCTGCCCGCCGGCGAGGTAGCTGCTCAATCCGTTTGCCTCGCTCTCACCGTTTCCCATCCCCAGGGCTCTCAACACGGTTGGCTTCCGCAGGTCTCCGTCAACCAGCAGCACGCGGCCGCCCCGCTGGGCCAGCGCCAACGCCAGGTTGACTGAAGCGAAGGTCTTCCCTTCACTAGGATGCGCGCTCGTGACCAGCAGCACTTGCGGCGGCTGGGGGGAACTGGATAGCAGAATCGAAGTGCGCAAGACCCGGAAGGACTCTGCCATTTCCGACCCGGGGGCATTCATAATTGCCAATCCGGGGCTACCATTGCCCGGTGGTTTCAGAGCTCCACGGGCGAAGTATCGGCCATAGCGGCCGCGGGATCTCGTCCCTAGCGGAATGACGGCTAAAGTGGGAATCGCAATCTGATTTTCTATGTCTTCCGCAGTCTTGACCGTGCGATCCAGTCCCTCTCGGATAAACGCCAGAGTTACTCCCAAGATTAACCCCACCAAAAGCCCGACAGCGATGTCCACTCGCTTGTCCGGACGGATCGGCGTGGCCGGCACCAGTGCAGCATCGGCCAAGCGCACGCTGGTAGCGCGCAAGCTCACCGAGACTGTGGCATCTTTGAGGCGCTTCAACAGTTCATCGTAAAGCTGCTGATTGGTTTCGAAGTCCCCCTTCAGGATGGTGTACTTGATGAGCAGCTGGTTTAGTTTTTCCACCTCAGTTCTTTGCGCGGAAACATCCTGGGAGAGGAGCTGCTCGCGCCGCACGGCGGTGCGATAATCGCTTTCAATCCGCTCCATGATCCGCTTGCGCTCGCGGTCGATCAGCTCTTCGACTTCGTTGATCTGATTGCCCAGTTGCTTGACCTTGTAAAAGTTCGGGCCATACTGAGAAGTGGCCGCGGCATACTCGGTGTGGAGTTCAGCGTTTTTCGACTCCAATTGCCCCAGCAGCGCGTCCTCCGCAAGGACGGCCGCCTCGGCATTGTTGTGACGCGCCGAATCGTAGACCGATTGCTTGTTGGCACGTTCGACCTGCGCAGCGGTCAAATCGGTGCTCAACTGGGCCAGTCGTTGTTGCACCACGTTCTCTTTGTCACCCAAGTTAGTGATCGAGTATTCCCGCTCGTAGTCCACCAGCGCCTGCTGGGCTTTCTCCACTTTAGCTTTGAGTTCATCGAGTTGCTGCTCCATCCACGCCGAAGCCTGCCGGGTGGTTTCGTACTTGGAGCGGAAGTTAGCCTCGACATAATTCTTGACCAGCGTGTTGGCCACCCGCGCCGCCAGGTTCGAATCCACGCTCTCGAAGCTGACTTCCACCAGCCGGCTCTCAGTAAGCAGTTCGATGTGAAGGTGCTTCTTGAAGCTCCGGATCAAGTTGGCGGGAGTTGCCACCGTCGAACGGCTGGTGCTCACCGGCCAGAGATCCCCTCCCACCCCGAGTTCCGTGTTCCCATTTGCCAGCCCCAGTTCCTGCATGGTTTGCCAAGACAGGTTGTTGTTTTGCAAGAGATCGACCTGCGTTTGGAGAAACGCCGCGTCGGTCGCCCCGCTGGGGCCCAGCTCGTTGAGCGTCTGCAGGGCAGGCGTCTCCGCCTGCACCTCCATCCGCGCCGTCGCCCGGTATATCGGCTTCATTCGGTAAACAACCACCGTCACGAGAAGTGTGACGAGGAAAGCGGCAGCGAAAACGGTGCTGCGGCGCTTTCTCAAAATCTCCCAGTAGCTCTGGAAGGAGTACGCCTCGGATCCCGCTGGATCGAGGTCCGTAACCGGGTAACCGGAGTACCCCAGGCGATCCGAAGAAACCGCGCTCACAGGAATCAGCTTGTCATTTTCCGCCATTGTTCCCTATTCCCTAATACGGCAACCGCCAAATTGACGTGTACACCGCAGTATTAACGATCGTATCGAGCGTCCTCTTGGCCCCGCTCTCAGGCACATAAAGGATATCGCTGTCCAGCAGCGGTTGATCCGGAGCCCGGTTCGACAGGATCTTCTTGAGATCCACTGGGACTTCCCGCTTTCCGCCCGGAGCACCCGAATCCTTGCGGATGATAACAGCACGGGCAGGCCTCCCTTCGTGGGTGAAATTGCCCGCCAAAGCAATGGCCCGAAGCACCGTCATCTGCTCCTGATTGTTGGCGAGAATGAAGCCCCCCGCCCGATTCACCGCACCCAGAACGTAGACTATTCCTGCCCGCTCGACCGAAACCCGGTCGCCCGGATACAAGTCCACGTTCAAGCTTTCGTCACCGCTCCGCCACAGCCGCCCCACATCCACTTTCAACGTACGCGAACTCGCGTCGCCGGTGTGCGCGGAGGAGTTCGACTCCCCCTGCGAAGGGGCCTTCTCCGCCCGGGTCACTATTCCGGTGGTGCCCGCATCGTCGCTCAAACCTTCCGCTTCAGTCAGCAACTCGAGGAGCGTGGTGTGGCCGTAGACCGGATAAGCGCCCGGCTTCTTTGCCGCGCCCGAAATCACAACGGTGTTCCAAGGCGACGACTTCACACTCACGGCTATCTGCGGATCTCTGAGCAGGCCCGCACCCACAAGGCCCTCGCGAATACTTTGCGAAAACTGATCCAGCGAGAGGCCCGCCGCCATCACCCGCCGCGAAAGCATGGGCAGAGTGATCATTCCATCCCCATCCACCCGGTATTCGCGCGACAGCTCTTGCACCCCCACGACGTCGATATCCAGAAGATCGTCCCTCGCAATGATGAAGCGCTGGCTTGTCCGATTGAAGGTCGAAGCGCTCGAGGCCGCCTCCGCCGCGCTAGTGACCGGCGCCACAGCCTGGGGCGATATCACCTCCTGAGCCGATGCTAAACCGGCCAGGCAAATCAAGACGAGTGAAGTAAATAGCGCCTCCAATTCAGCCCTCCCATATATTGAGTTCATCAAGGACCTGTAAGCGTCCTAGTTTCCGAACTACGGTATTCCGCCCGGGGCACGTGTTAAACAGAACACGGGCTGCTTTGCGACGGCCTCTGCGGCACGCACCGGTTGTTGCAGCAGACATAACCTTCGCCACAGCAAGTGGAGCCGCAGCAGACCGCACCTGGCGCGCAACACTTGCCGTTGCAGCAGGCTTGGCCAGACGAGCAGCATTGAGTGCCACAGCAGGATTCCGTCTTTCGACAGCAGTGGTCGGTGCAGCACCGCTGGGCATCCTTGCTGCAAAGCGCCCTGCCGCAGCAGTTCACGACCTCCGCGAGTTTGGGCGGGAGGCACAGTTCAAGTTCGCCGCAGCATGTCTCAGACGTTTGGCAGCATATCCTGCCGCATGGAACCTGGTTGGGCCCACACGCTCGTGAAGGCTGCGCAAGAGCACGCGAAGCCCTCCCTAAACCCAAGTAAGCTAAGATGCCCCCACCCAACATGTTCCCGGCCAGCCGCAGCGCCTTGCGGCGCGAAATAGGACTGGCGATAATGCGCGATAAGTCGTCAATCAGCAGACTCATTCCCTTACTCCTTTTGAAACCGCATACCTGACACCCGACAACCGTTCTTTCCGATATAGCTCCGCCCTGTGACTTACAGGAGCGTTCCCCCCTTAAGCCTGTTTTTCGGCTTTCACCTTAACTTCGGCAGGAGGCGGCGGCTAGATGAGCGGGAATTGCGATCGTCTGCGGGGGGATTACTCATGGGCCCGCGGCCCACCCTAGGCAATGAAAATCGGCGTCGTCCCCGTGAAAACGAGGACCCATTGTGGGGTCGGAAACAAGATGGATTCCAGCTTTCGCGGGAATGACGCGGCCCTCGAGTAGGGGCGGTTCGCGAACCGCCCCTACCAGCCCGATTCGCGTCAATGACACAGAGGGCGCGATTTTCGGGAGAGCCGGGCGGCTCTCCGGTTGTGCCTGAGCCTTGCGAACGGCGCACGCTTGGTTGCGCCGACAGGCTGGTTTGTGTTCTGATGGTGCGCTAGAAACGAAAGCAACAAAGGAGGGGCTGATGCGAAACGAGGGACATCGGAATGCGATAGGCAGGCTGGCTTTGATCACGGCGGTGCTTTGGCTGGTGGCGCCGCCACTGCTCGACTTTCGAAGTTCTTCTTCCGGGCTTTGCGCGCAGCAGGGCACGCCGGCCGTGACGGCGGACACGTGCAGCGTGGATGCGGACGGGACGGCACACGTCACGCGGGTCATTCCTGTGCCGAGGACGATCAGCCCTGAGGCGCAGAAGTTCATCTCGCGGCCCGGCCCTTCCGGCCCGGAGCCCACGCTCGAGCAGCGACGCGCCTTCACCGACGCATTTCGGAAGGGCCGGTCAGAGGAGGCTCGCAAGCTTTACCCGGTCGACATCCAGGAAAAAACTCTGGGCGGGGTGCGCTGTGACGTGATTACTGCGGCGGAGCCGTCGGGCTCAAAGACGGAGGGGCGCGTCCTGATCAATGTTCACGGCGGGGGGTTCAACTCAGATTCAGGCTCGCTAGTGGAAGGCATCCCCATAGCCTACCTCACCAAGATCCCCGTGGTTTCCGTCTACTACCGGCTGGCTCCGGAGCATCCGTTTCCGGCTGCGGTTGAGGATACGGAGGCGGTCTACAAGGAGCTCTTGAAGACCCACAAACCCAGTCAGATAGGGCTGTTTGGGACTTCTGCGGGAGCCATTCTTACCGCTGAAGCTGCCGCCGGCTTGCGGCGAGATGGCTTGCCGCTCCCCGCTGCGCTGGGGGTCTTTTCCGGGACAGGCGATCTGAGCCAGGCGGCGGATTCGGACGCGCTCTTTACCATTTGGGGATGGTCCGGGCACCTCGACCCGCCCTCGGGTCATCCTCACGCCTCGGCGTACGTGGGAAACACCGATCCCAAAGATCCGGTGCTTTCGCCGCTGTATGCCGAACTCCACGGATTCCCGCCCACGCTCTTCGTGACCAGCACGCGCGACCTGCTGCTGAGCGGGACGACCATCCTGCATCGCGCCTTCCTACGGGCCGGCGTGGACGCGCAGCTTGTGGTGTTCGAAGCGCTGCCGCACGCTTTCTGGTACGACTACCACTTACCGGAGACAAAGGAAGCGCTGGATACCATGGCGAAGTTTTTCAGCGAGAAGGTGGGCAAATAGGCAGATGGGCAGGTAGGCAGATGAAGAGGGGGGTTCCGCGTCTCGTATTAGAAGGCGCGGGGCGGAATTCCAATTTCAAATTCCAGATTTCAGATTCAAGAAACTGAGACCTCGCGATTAACCGTTTCTGGAGTCCGTGACCGTTCGGCACACCGATCTCCCGGCTCCTCAACCGTTCGGTGCGTCCACGACTCGGCTCTTTAACCGCTGCGCTCTTTGGCCTCCGGCAGTTCGACTCATCGGCTGCTTGACTCCTCTAGTCCCTCCCTTGCTGAGTCTTCGACTTCTGAACTCTCGACTCTTGACTTTCGACTCCGCCTCAAAAATCGCACAACGACTCGACGTAGGCGGCGGAACCATCCCGCAGCCAGCCATCGAGTTGCGCCGGTTCTTTAAGCTGCTGCCCGCGCGTCCGTGGCACGGCGACAAACCGACATTTCAATTCGGGCAAGGCGGTCATATCTCCCCAGAGCTTTTCAAATTGTGCCACTGGAAATACGTCTTCCTGGCCTTTTCCCCAACGTTTCTTCACGTCCTTGAGTGTAATGTAAGTGGGCATGCGGGCCGCCAAATTGCGGATCGAGGTATTGAGAAGTTCGCGGTTCGTCAAGTCGCTGCGAGTGAGTCCAAAAACGGCCAACAGTTGGTCAATGTCGATCCAGTAGGTAGCGCTGTTGTACCACGACAGGCCCGATTCAACCTCTTCGCTGGGGAGGGCGAGACCCTCGATCAGGCGCAGGCGGCCATCGATATGCGCCAAGCCGCCTCCCCGGTCCTCGATGTGGCGGGAGATCACTTCGGTCGTAAGTGCCGACCCTTGCTCGATGTGGTAGCCGAGCAACCCGGCGTCGACATTGGCTCCCGTCGTATCGATGTTGTGAACCAGCAGATACTTCAATTGCGGCCTTTCTTCGAACAGTCGCACCAGCGTGCCATTGCGGACGAGGTTCGGCACCTCATACCAGTGACCGACAGGATGCAAACACTGGAGGGGCAGGTTGTCGGTGTAGCTTGTGCCTTCGCCCATTTGCCGCGCCCAGGCAATCAGCGAAGCGTGTAAACTCTCGCGAACTTTCTCGGCTTGCTCGTCGAGCATCTGCTGCGGCATCTCTTCCCAGGCAAAACGCAGGTCACGCTCCATGGGCACCAGGCGCAGGCCGATGGCTCGGCCGGGCGAAAGGAGCAGCGGGCCGGTGTAGCCGTAGTTCCCTTCGGTGCCGAGATGAGCCTCGATGGCATCGTGGGTCAGGTAGCTCGTGGTTATGATGTGAGGCAGCAAAGTGCCGTAAACACGATTCGTGTGGCGACTCTTGGCAAGGTGCGCCTCAATGAAGGTGCGGCGGCCGGCGCCCAGCTTGCAGAATGGATTGAGAGCCTTGACAACGCCCGCGCCCTTCGTCCAGCGGCTCCCCGCACCTCCCGCAAACGAGACCACGGCCACCATCCCGGCCGTCAACGCATCCCGACCGATATCACGGTAGCGTGGCGACATCTCGCGTGTGGCATCAAAGAGGTCGTCAGGACTGACATCGGTAATCCGGCTGCTCGCGGGAAGGCGATTCTGCGCCAAGCCGACCCTGCCGCTGCGCAGGTCCGTCTGGATCTGCTCGTGTTCTGTGCGGTCGAAGGCGTGCGCCTCGAGGAGGGCTTCCAGGCTCTGGGCGCGCTCCGACTGCGGTGCGCTGTGCGGGATCAGGTGTTCGAACACGCGCTGCACCATGCCCTGGAACTCCGGGAGTTCGTGGCAGGCAACCGTGAACCGCTCCAGTTCAGCACGGCGTGCCGGCGAAAGCAGGCGGGATTCGATGCGCAGCAGCGGCGGGAGTATAAGTTGGTAATACGCCGCCGGCATCAGGGCGGCGTCAGCGCGCAGCAGGGTGGCCTCCGTGCCACGTTCGTTGAGCGCAAAATCGTACACCACAGGCTCCATGGCGAAGGGAACAGATGACTCCATGCGGCGCCGGGTATCGCTCATGATGGCCTGCAAGCGATCCTGAGCGGATTCCTTCCGGTCCGGACTGAAAAGGAAACCCATGCCGCCGCCCGACATTCCGCCCAGCATCCAGAAGCCCCAGAAGTCGTCACCCATTTCCGCGCGTACGCGGCGAATCAGCGTGTCCGTGTAGAGATTGCCGGCCCAGGGAATAATGGTCTGTATGGGGCCTTCGAAGTTGTGCTCGGTCGAGGCCCCAATTTCCTTGATATCGCCGTCCTTCAGTTGGCCGATGAGGTCGTCCAGGATGTGAATGGCTTCTTGGCGCGCGCGCCATTCGCTCTCCGAACGCAGCAGGTATTTCTCGGTCACCATCTCTAGAATCGGGCCCACGTCTTGTGCCATGCCGCCGTGGACAAGCACCAGGCTGTGTTGGAGTTTGTCGCGAATTTCCGCCGGCACATCGTTAGGGTGGAAGATGCGATGATCCGGCAGCAGGCGTCCTCGGCTGACGCCAAATTCCGGATCGCCTTCCTCGGCCAACACCCCGTAGATAAGCTTGATACCGGGCCATACGCCCCCGGAATCCTGCCAGCCACCGCCTGAGCCGCCCAGCCATTCGCCCAGGATAGCGCGCGCCGCCACGAGGCGCCGGTCCTGCTCTTCCAATCCGTCGGTGAGGGAGTGAATCTGGTTGGTGGCGCGCATGCACACGGAAATGAGCGAGGCGAGAAGGCTGGTGGACACGGCCAGGCGCGAACCGCGCGGGATATCATTCACCTTGCTTACTATTTCGATGCCGCACCCCGGCCTGCCCGTGAGGCGCATCAGAACGTCCGCGAGCGGCTGAGTGGCGCCCTCCATTCCCGGCGGAACGATGCCGGAAGCGATCACGGCCGCCTTGAGCAGGCCGAGATAGTCGCGGGCGAAATCGAAGACTTCGGCAATCGTGCTAATCTCAGCGCTGCTCTTGAGGTCGGCACTGACCAAGCGCAACACCGGTTGATCGATGACGCGAAACCAGGCTTCCACGGGCGGCCTCGGTGTGCCGGAGCCGCGCAGGCTGAGGTCAATCGAAATGTTGAGTACCCGGGCGCCTTCCGGAAAATCCATCCCCAGGAAGAAGATGTCGCTCCAACCACTATGGCTTAGGTCCATGCGGACCGGCGTAGCCTCACACAGAATCGGAAAGAGCTGACTAGTTGTGTCGCGGGTCAGCATTTCAGGGCGAATGCGCAAGGGAACGTCGTCGGGGTGAGAGGCACGGAACATCCACTGGTTGCCGCGCACCGAGCGGACACTGCGACGCACCTGATCGGCGAGGGTTTGAAAACCCAGGGCACGATAGCCGGCGGCAAGCGCGCTCGAGATAGGGGCGCTCGGACCTTCTGCAGCCTGCTGCGCCAGGAATATGTCGACCGCCTCGTCAAAGCGGCGCTTCAGAAGTTTGACGTACCCCTCGAAAGGAATCCGGGAACGGGCGCCAATTTCCCCCCTTACGAGAAGGTGAAATCGGTGTATAGCGTAGAGGAAAAACAGGGCGCGCACCCGCTCGTAGAGATTGTCGCTCGAGCGGCGGAAACGGTCGAGCGCCTCGCATTCCGCCAGCAGCACTTCGAGCGGCGCGGCGCGGCAAAGCGCGTCCAGCGAGCAATTGCGGGTTTCCGGATCGCGGGCGGTGATGACTTGAATCAATCGGCTCATGCGGCGGCTCAAGAGACGCTTCATTAAACAAGAAGATTAGAGAAAAGAAGAAGTGTCATCCTGAGCGCAGCGAAGGATCTCTGCAGTTTTCGTTGCTTCGGTGAATTGCGATCAACTTCAGAGATCCTTCGCTGCCATGAAAATAGCGGACTCGGACCCCCTCACCCGGCCCGCGCCGGCTGATGAAAGCGCCGTCGCAGGCCACCCTCTCCCCCAAGGGGGAGAGGGCAT